>Ga0268298_10000472_pt1 | contig 52121 bp, 36 predicted proteins | sample WWTPWeurt_MetaG_FD_194462 | JGI IMG/M metagenome (GOLD analysis project Ga0268298, IMG submission 194462) | Activated sludge microbial communities from WWTP in Nijmegen, Gelderland, Netherland - WWTP Weurt | ecosystem: Engineered > WWTP > Aerobic digester > Activated sludge | place... | reverse complement strand
GACCTCAAGCCTGAGAACATTTTTCTTTGTGCTTCGGAGCGGGGGGGGGATTTGCGGAGGAATGAGGTTCGGCTGTTGGATTTTGGTTTGGCGAGTCAGCCGGATGTGGACCCAAAGGAAGTGGTGGCTTCAACGACCGTGGCTGGGACACCGACGTACATGGCACCCGAGCGGATTCGCGTACAGAATCCGACCCCTGCCTCTGATGTATACGCTTTGGGGGTCCTCTTTTATGAGTGTTTGACCGGGCGGCCTCCTTTTGCAGGTCGCTTGCAGGACATTCTGTTCGGTCATTTGCGGACTCCTCCTGTTCCACCAAGCCGCCTTATGACACGCACGCCGCTATCGAAACCGCTAGAGGAACTTGTGTTGCGCGCTTTGGAGAAAATCCCTGCGGACCGATACCAACAAGCAGCAGACTTTGCGGCTTCGTTGCGGCAGATCATGAGTGGGATGGGAATGCGTCGGCGAATGGACGATGCTGCAAGGCCCCTTTCGCCGCGTGCAGACCTGTGTGAAGCACTGGTGGATGCCTGTCCGTTGCCGCTTTTTGTCGCTTCGCCAACGAGTGAACTTCTGTTTGGGAATGCCGCGCTGGGGAAGTTGTTGGGAGTCCCGCCAGATCGGCTGCGGGGGAAGCTCTCGACGACAAAATTAGGTGAATACTGTCCGCGCATCGAGCGCGAGGTGCGCTTGGTTCTTGCGCAAAAACAACCGAGCCGACACGCTTTGTTCATCGATTCCAAAACAGGGGAAGCACGCGGGGGTTGGCTGACGTTGGCCCCTTATCGACGGGACGGTGAGGTCGTCGGTGTATGCGGCGTCGTTTCACTCATGGGAGAAATGGGTCAGATAGGGGACCCGTCCTCTTATTGACTCCCTACGGTCAGGATGTTCGACCTACAAAGAGAGTCTCTTCACCACAAGGAGAACGGTCGCGGCGGATTGCAACACAGCCGCTGCCACCTCTCCGATCTGCAAAGGGGTCTCCTCCTGAGCTGTTTGGAATTCCAGATCTCTTGCCTGTTGGGAAAGTCCTGCGGCACCGAATTCCATGGCATTCGATTTGATGGTGTGAGCCGCTCGATGCACCCGCAAGCGATCGTTTTGAGCCATTCCTTCAGCAATCTCGCGACAAAGTTGTTCGAGGTCCTGGGAATAGGTGTCTTGAAATTCCCTCATGATGGCAAAATCGCCCCCGGAAATCGTTGTTAGTCTGTGCAACACAGCCTTTTCCAGAATCTCCTCAAGTGGGTCTCTTCCAACAGAAGCGAGTTTTTCACCTTCTGTCGTTGGCACCTTGTCGTTGGTTCTTTGTTTTTCATCCACAGCGATCCGCAACTCGATAGAATGCTCATTTTTCGTCGGAAAAGATGCAGCAGATGTCTCACCCCCAAGTGCATTCCGATCACTCCTTCCACTGTTTTGGGAAAGATAGGAACCTGGAACTTTCCCCCGACATCTTTGCAACGCCGCGACAAGTTCAACAATGTGAATCGGTTTGGACAAGTAGTCATCCATCCCTGTTTCCAGACACCGTTCACGGTCCCCCTGCAACGCATTGGCAGTCATCGCGATGATGCGTGGTTGATGCTCACTCCCAAATTCTGCGCGTATCTGCCGGGTGGCTTCCAGACCATCCATTTCCGGCATCTGCATGTCCATCAGGACGACGTCATAGGGTTGTCTGCGGAGAGCATCTATGGCCTCGACTCCGTTTCCGGCCACATCCGCGTGGTATCCCATTTTGGCCAATACCAATCGGGCCAATTTTTGGTTTGTCGCATTGTCTTCCACAAGCAGAATGCGCAAAGGAAGACTCCGCGCCAGGATGACAATCTCGCCAGAATTTTCTTTGGGAATGGCGCCGGGAGGATAACTCCTCGTCGTAAGAAGGTCCGACAATACATCGTGCAGGCGCGACGCTTTCACGGGCTTGTGGAGCACCGCGTCAAATTGCGGAGCCAGGTCCGTTTGGTCCCCCAGAGAACTCAGAAGAACAAAGGGAATTTGCAGCCGTTTTTTCAGCACAGGCAGAACTCTGCCCCAGTCTTCTCTGCGAAAGGAGTCATCATCGGCATCTATGATCGTGTCCTGATCAATCAACAGAGCCGAAAAGGGCTCGCCTGTTTGAAGTTTTTCCGTTGCCAACGAAAAAGATGAAACGGCGAGCGGACACATTCCCCACGACCGCAAATGCTGACAAATGAACTGTTGGGAATTGAGTCCATCTTCGATGATGAGCACGGGTTGCCCGCGTAGGGGAGAGTTTCCGCTGTCAGTGGATCGCACAATTGCTGCCGTCGTCACACCACAACGAATCAGGAAGTGAAACACACTTCCTCTGCCAGAAATCCCTTCGCTTTCCACCCACATTTTTCCGCCCATCAGTTCCGCGAGTCTTCGGCTGATCACCAAACCCAAACCTGTTCCCCCATACCTCCTCGCGGTCGAAACATCGACCTGTGAAAAGGGTTGAAAGAGCTTCTGTTGACGGTCCAAAGGAATGCCAAGTCCTGTGTCTGCAACACGAAAGTGCAGCACGGCTTCGTCTTCTTGCAGAGACTCTGCCCCCTTTCCTTCTTGACCCACACCAATCGCAACTTCGCCTTTTTCCGTGAACTTGATTGCATTCCCAACCAGATTGACAAGAATTTGTCTGAGTCGCGCGGAGTCCCCAATCAGCGTCGTGGGAACCCCCGTTTCGATCAAAAAGGAAAGATCTAGTTTCTTCTGACCGGCTGCCACAGAACAGAGGTCGAGAGCTGTTTCCAGACAATCCCGCAAATCAAAGGGGTCCTTCTCCAAATCCATCTTCCCAGAATCAATTTTGGAAAAATCGAGGATGTCATTGATGATGGACAGAAGAGACTCTCCGCTGGTCCGAATCGTATGTACAAAGTCCTGTTGCTCCTCTGTAAGGGGTGTACTTAAAAGAAGCGCGGTCATTCCGATTACACCGTTCATCGGTGTACGTATTTCATGGCTCATCGTCGCCAAAAAGGTACTTTTGGTTCGATTCGCGGCCTCTGCCGCTTCTTTGGCTTCGCGAAGTTGGCGCGTTCTGTGACGCACTTTCGCTTCCAGTTTGCTGCGTTCCTGGCTCACGCTTTGATAGGCCTGCGCGTTGTGAAGAAGCCAGGCAATCCGGCTGACCAGATTCCCAAGACCGACCAGAGCAGGACTCTTTTGCTGCACCCGTGCTTGCACCGGGAAACGGAGTCGGCTGTTCCCAACGATCAGTGCATAGTTTGTGATCAGGGAATCTGTGGGAAGCACGAACAGAGCCCACTCATCCATTCCCAACTGGGAAGAAAGTTCGTGCAACACGAGGTCCCGGTGATCAGGAAGAACCAGAAAGGGATTGGATTGGGAAAGGAACGCAAAAACATCGGTGGTGACATGGACCTGTTGAACGGTCTCCAAGGCTTGGTCATCGAAATATCCGTCGTGAACACGCACTGAATAGTCGTCTTCTCCGACCAGTCGTTCCAACACCACGGCTCGTTCAAAATTCAGTTCATACACGGCAAAGTGAACCGCTGCGGACAGAATCTCACTCACATCTGCGGTCGCGGAATAACGCTGCCCCATCTCGTACAGACTTCGATAAATCCTAAGCTGTTCATCGAGCTGTTCTTGTGCGGCATTCATGTCTCGCTCAACGAGAATCAGGCGCTTGACCTGTTGGCCAAGTTCTCTGTTTCGTTCTTCAAGTTCCCGACAACGCTTCCGCAGAGCTTCATGGTCTGCGCGGTCGCTATTCGTTCTGTCGTTTTCCGCTCTGTCGTTTTCCGCTCTGTCGTTTTCCACTCAGCTTCCCCCGGAAGGCATGGTCCGAACGGCACCTAATAGAATGCAGCCAGCACCACCGTATAGTTGTGAAAGGAGTTCACTTGATTGACTGGACCGATTTCTCCGTAGGTGTAAAACCCGAGCCACGGAACCCCTTCTTCAAACAGAGACTGCATTCCTTGTTGTATGCGAAGTTTGTCGGTCTCGCGCATCACGAGTTTCCCCCGTCCTCCGCAATCAAACTGCAATACAAAAGCAGGAGTGCGATCTGCCAACCCCTTTTTCAGCTTCTCTGCGGCCCCTTTGGCCCCCTGTTCAATCCGTTCCAGGTCGCGCCGGGTCATCCTAAAAGTCTGCCCTTTTTCAACTTCTGTTGGAATCGTTACAGAGCCGACGGCTTCATCCCTTTGTGGCATGAAGCGTAGGATGACTTCGTCCTCGCTCGCGAGATGATTTGGCGCAGGAAAACCCAGTGCCAAAGGTGCCATGGCTCGTCCCCAATCGGCGCTCGAAGCGGCGTCAATGTACTCTCGCAGCACTTGTAGCGCAGGCTGCCCGTCGATCTCCAAAATCACATTTCCTGCGCACGCGGTGATCTCCCGATCTGTACCAATTGGGACACTCCCGTGGTTTGCTGCCACAGTCATGGACAGAGCGCCTGAAATCAGCGCAAACGAAACACCGTTCGTGGTCACTTTGTCGCCCCAGTATTGATAGGTCTTTTCCAGCGAAAAATTTTCTCCCGCAAAGCCCCCGACCAACGGAAGCGATCGCATGGCGGGCACCGTTTCGTAGAGTCCAGCGACGAGACGATCAAAATTGGAATGCAAGCCATCGGGAAAAAGAATCAAGGCCTTCGTGGTCGAATCCACCTGCGGAAGGATCTGCTTTCCGATGTCTCTCCCCACCTCTTCTGAATGCCCCTCAAGACCTTCCGAAAGGCCTGTATGTACGCGCATTTGGTCGGATGCGATCGCCATGATGCCCACGGAATACGAGCTTTCATCGGCAAAGCGATGACTTAGGACTCCTTCGCCGGAACAACCGACAAGAGGCACAGAAGGAATGACCGCCTGGATGCTCCCCAGGAGTACCCGTTGATCGTATCCGATCGTTGCGAACACCAAGAGCAAACAGGGTTTTTCCCCTGCCAGTTGCGCGATCGCATGCTCTGCGGCTTCCCTCCCTGCGAGCTTTGGATTGCGATGCACACTTAATCCGACTCCGGCGCGTGTTGCCATGACAATGCCCCCTTTTGTTCTGCCCAGGACCTGACCCGAGTACGACATCGAATACGTCGCGGTGGACGTGTTCGCGAGGATGATATCAGGTCTTGCGACTGGTGTTTCAGGAAATGTGTTCTTCGTGTGCGTAGGCCTTCACAAATTCCTACCCAAACCGGCAAGATCCGAAGACGAACAGAGAACCCCTGAATACCATGGGGGTTTTTAGGGGCAAATCAAAACAACACTTTTTTGTTCGCTTCCTTTTACGATGTTCTTGCATGCGTACTGTGGACGAACCGGCCAGTAAGGCGGCGCTCGATCCCAAGGCTGTAGCCGATTTTGGGGACGACGACCTGAAACAACTTGTAGAAACGGCTCTTCAGGAATCTGAACAAAAGAGCATCCTGTTGCGCGACCTGTACGCAGCGCACGAGACACTCGAGTCGCAAAACCAAGTCTATCGAAGTCTGCACCGGATCGGACAGCGTTTTTACGAGACAAAGGATGTCTCTGTCATCTTGTCGATGACCATTCACTTTGTCGTATACAGCTTGGCAATTGAGCGTTGCGTAGTGCTGGAAAGAGTGCTTACAGAGGACTGTTTTCGCGTGCAGTTGTTTGAAGGATACGCAACCGATGATGCTGCGGGAACGATGGAACGAAAATCGATTCCGGCCTATCACGTCGAGCAGTTCTTGCCGGACAACCCGGTTCTGTCCACAACATCAAATGAAGGGAACTCGTTTCTTTGCGAATTGGGAGAGTCCTTGGGAATGGCAGAGTGGGTGCTCTTCCGCTTCCGAACGGAAACGAACAGCTCTTACGCCGTCGTTGCTGGAAACAGTCAGAGTTCGGATACAACTCGTCCGCGTCTTGTGTCAAACAGTCCAATTCTTGTGGGTCTGTCCAACGTGATCGGTCTTGCGGAAGCTGCGCTCCAAAACGCTGTGTCCTATTGGGCTCTGCAACAGGAACAGAGAACACTGGAAGAGAAAGTGCGGGCGCGGACACAGCAGCTCCAACAGGCCAAGGAGGCCGCAGAGGAGGCAAGCCGTGCAAAAGGAGCGTTTTTGGCGATGATGAGCCACGAAATGCGGACACCCCTACACGGAGTGATAGGGATGACGGCTTTGCTTCTCTCGACGAATTTGTCTGAAGAACAGCGCGACTATGTAATGGCTGTTCATGAAAGCGGAGACGCACTCCTTGCGGTCATCAATGACATATTGGATTTTTCTAAGATTGAATCGGGACGTCTGGAACTTGAACAGACAGAAGTGAATTTGCGCGCGTGTCTGGAAAGTGCGATCAGCCTGTGTGCGCTGCGGGCTGCGGAAAAATCGCTTGACCTGTCATACGAGATCGAGGAAGGCACTCCGCTTCAATTCCTGGGCGACACCAATCGGCTGCGACAAATTTTGGTCAATCTGGTAGGGAATGCCATCAAATTTACGGAGAGCGGTGAAGTTGTTGTGCATGTGCAGCGAGAAGAGAGCCCCAGGATTGCGGGCCAACTTCGTGTAGCTTGCCTCCATTTCGCTGTACGTGACACCGGAATTGGGATTCCCAAAGACAGTCATGAGCGATTGTTTCAGCCTTTCATCCAAGGCGATCCGACGACGACGCGCAAATACGGAGGAACGGGTTTGGGGTTGGCCATCAGCAAGCGACTTTCAGAACTCCTAGGGGGCCGCATGTGGGTTGAAAGTCTTGGCATTCCCGGACAAGGTTCAACATTTCACTTTACCGTATCTCTGCAAACAGATTCTTCGGCCCTTTTCAGTGAAACACAGGCATCAAGTGAACCCGTTGTCTTCGATGATGACGTGAGCCATTCAAAGGAACACATACCGCCGAACGAAGCCGCACAAAAGGACGATCCCTTTGTGCTCAGGAGGCTGGCAGAGACACTCCCTTTGAAGATTTTGGTCGTGGAAGACAATGCGACGAATCAGAAGCTAGCACGGATCATTTTGGAGCGGATGGGATACAATCCAGATGTGGTCGGAAACGGCGCAGAGGCCCTCCGAGCAGTACATAAACAGACCTATGATCTGGCTTTCATGGATGTACAGATGCCAGAAATGGATGGTCTTGAAGCAACCCGGAGAATCCGAGCAGAGATTCCCTTCGATCAACAACCAATGATCGTGGCGATGACGGCAAACGCACTGCTTGGTGATCGAGAAATGTGTTTGCGGTCTGGGATGGATGCGTATCTGAGCAAGCCAATTCAACTTCAAGAATTGACCTCGACGCTTCTGCGTCTGGCTTCCGACAGACCGAACAGAGCTAGGTCAAACACGGTCCAGGACACAGAAACAGGAGCTTTGGGAGTACCCCGACAGACGACTCTTCTTCCCACAGGAATCCAAAGCACGCTAGACCGATTGAACACGCTCTGTGGCGGCAATGTAGCGACGGTGAAGGAGTTGATCGGGGTCTTCTTGGAGGAACTTGATGTGATTCGGAATGAGATCACGAGGGCCATCGAACATGATGAATTTCAGGTCTTGCAACGCCAAGCACACACACTGAAATCGAGCGCCGCAGAGTTTGGACTTTCGAGGTTGTCTGAGAGGTGCCGTGTGCTCGAACAGACGGCAAAACTGTGCAAAAAGGAGAGCTGCGAAACGCATATACGCCCATTCATGGAAGCCTGTCAGGAGGCTCGACATGTCCTTCATTTTCTGCAAACGCAACTCTTGTAAGGAACGCATGGAAGTGGAGCCAAGCGCATGAACCTTGCGGGTCGGATTTTGGTGATTGATGACAGCCGGATCAATCGACGACAGTTGCAAATCCTGCTGCAACAGAGGGGTCATCAGGTCATTTTGGCAGAATCAGGGGAGCAGGGACTTTCGGCGCTCATCAACGAGCCGATCGATGTGATTCTGCTCGATCTGGTGATGCCCGGAATGGATGGTTTTGAGTTTTTGCAGCGACTCAAGAGTTCCCCAGCGCTGTCGATGATTCCCACCATCATGATTTCGGCTCAAGATGAGCTGTCCGGCATCGTGCGCGCAATCGAAATGGGGGCGATGGATTACTTGCCCCGTCCGTTTGATCCGGTCCTCCTGAATGCGAGGATCAATGCGTCTTTGGCAGGCAAACGGTTGCGCGATTTGGAACAGGCACACCTTCGTCAAGTGCAGGCCTTTGTGTATCAAATCCAACAGGAAAAGGAGAAGTCCGAGATGCTCCTGCGTAGCATCTTGCCAGCCTCGATTGTTGAACGTTTGAAAACAGAATCCCACACGATTGCAGATACTCATGAAGACGTGTCTGTTTTGTTTGCAGACATGGTTCGTTTTACTGAGATTGCAGCGCGCGTTCCTGCTGCCGAATTGGTCGCTCTTTTGGATGAAGTGTTTTCATCTTTTGACTTGTGCGCACAGGAGTTGGGGGTCGAGAAAATCAAGACCATTGGGGACGCCTATTTGGCGGCGGCTGGTCTTCCGATCGCGCGCGCAGACCATGCTGAGGTGATGGGAGAACTTGCGCTCGGCATGATGGGGGAGATCGACAGACTGGCCGCCGCAACGAGATTGCCATTGCAACTGCGCGTCGGCATTCACAGCGGACCTGTCGTCGCTGGAGTCATCGGTCGGCGCAAGCAGACTTACGATCTGTGGGGAGACACGGTGAATACGGCCAGCCGGTTGGAATCCCATGGCCTTCCGGGTGAAATACAGGTGTCGGAAGTGGTCAAGGAATTGACCCAAAATCGCTTTCACTTCGAGTTAAGAGGTGAAATTCCCCTGAAAGGCCGGGGCATCTTTCGTACGTATCTGCTGAAGGGGAAACGATAGGGTCGTCGCTGATTGGGAACCATGCAACCATCAGTAGCACTGCATGAAACTGCCCCCTGTGAAGACGTACAGAGATCCGCAATCGCCCAGATTTAGGCCTCCCATGCTTTCGGACAATTGGAACAGGAATGTGCCGCGCCCTTCTCCCTCTTCGTCTCCCTGAATGTACATGGGTTCGCCGAGCGCATACCCCGGACGGTTAAATACCAGGTTGCGAATGTCCTTGAGAACAACATCCTCTCGGCTTTCGTCCGTGTCGAAAACCGCCGCTGGAACTTCCAAGGGAAGAACGGCCACGGGACTCCCATCTGTGGGAGGAGCAGAACCCATGGGAATTGCAGTGAGTCTTGCCTTTTCCCAATACGCCCCCGAATCGGGGTCTACCGCGTAGAAAGACAGCGCACGCATTCCGGGATACAGTGCCGCGAGTTCAGGAATGTCCTCCAAATCGAGTGTAAGGATGTGTTCCTCGTCCTCGTTTGTGCGGCCTTTCCGTTTGCCTTTTGCCGACGGAGTTGGTTCCGTTTTTGGGGTGCCCCCGTTTGCGCTTGTGGGGCCAATTCCACGGCTTCTGGAAAAGCTTTCCACGCGCACCTTCAGGAGCGCAGCATTCTCTGTATCGTCCTCCGAATCGCGTCCCGAAACATCTTCCGAAACGCCATGTTCCAAAAGGTAGATGCGTACTTTGGGACCTTGGGCTTGAGCAGACAGGCGGAACAAGCGATCGAGGGGACGTTCGGTCTTCACATCAGCCTGCTTTTGCAGTGCATCGACCTGTGCTTTGTCAAAACACCGCGCCAACAGGTCGAAGAGTTTGGAATCGGGCTTTTCCGCAATCAGCGCAGGGGCAAACGACGCGAGGCCACTTGACGGCAGCGCAACAATCCCCCTTTCCAGGAGACTCAGATCTCGAATGGTTCCGTATTGCTTTACGACGGTGGTCGCGGCCTCCTTTCGGAATGCCGGGTCTTCCACCAGATGAACCCCCGAAAAGACCCGTTCGATGCGACCACTCTGTGCAAACAGTCTGCGCAGCGCAGCGATACGTCTTGAGTCAGTCATTCCGCGCAACAGGTGCAAAAAAACATGGCGATCCTCTTCATGCCAGTAGTCCTGGGGGTCGGAAACGGACAAGTATGTATCCCAACTTTGCTCGAATACAGGCTGCTCGGACACAGGCTGGACGACCGTCGGCTGCTTCTTGGATTCCGCAGACACATACCCGAGCACAAAACGGATGCAGCGGTCCACTTGCTCGATTCCCTTTGCGTAGTCGGCGGGAGTTTTTGCAGCAGACACCCCTTTTTGCACGTATTCCTGTTTGTAGGACACAAAAAGAGGGAGCGCCTGCACACCAAGTCCGGCTCCCGCGTTCGGATCAAGGGAGTTGGGATCAGGCACGGAAGAGAGGATCTCCCGAAGGAATTTCTCGTCGAAAGCCGAAGAAAGTAAGGCGAGAGCAGTGTTGTGTGCATAATCGCGCAAGAAACGCTTGCGGATCAGTTCGTGAATCCGGGATGGAGACAGAGCAGACAGCGCGCGTTTGTGGAACCTCGCGTGGATGGCACTTCCTCGCCACGGTGCGATGCAATGGCTGTAATTGTCCCACTTGAGTGCAAGCTCAAGACCTTCGGGAACGGACCGTTTCTGTTCGCCGAGCTGACCCAGGGCAAACAGAAGCAACAGCTCTCGCATATAGGATGCGGGATAGTCATCGATATCTATGGTCTGCGCAGCCGTGGCAAGTTCAAGGGGGTCATCCTTTCGCAAAAGGAGGAGTGTCTCGAGTGCTTGGAAGTGTCTGTCATCACCTGAAAAATGGGCCTTTGTTAACGCGGAGACCAGTTGGGAAAGAGGCATCACAGACAACCCGTCAACAACGAGTTCCACCGACGAAAATAGTCCTCTGGAGGCGTGTTTGCATAGCGCCTGCTGCCATTCGGAAAACGACCCAAAATGCTTTGCAAGATCGAACGCTGTTTTGTAGTAGGTAGGGACGGTCAGTTGGGAATCCAGGTTGTGGACATACAGATACGAACCCTCTGCGTTGAGAAACCGGGGTAGACCGTAATAGGTTCCTTCACACTCCGCGAGTGCATCGAGAACGGCCTTTCGATCGGATTCAGGGAGCGGGATACCACTCCGACCTCTGACGAACTGGATTCCCAAACGGAGATGATGGGGAGCGTGTTCCGCAAGCGTGGCCAAACGAACCGGATCAAGCTGCATTGCACGCAGAACGATGCGATCGGCGTTGCCAGACCATTTTGGCAGAACGTCACTCGTGTTGGTGGTGGGAGTAGCCAACTTTGGGAGGACGGCAAACACGGTTTCCATGTCGGCTTCTGTCGTGCTCTCCCCCAAACGAGAGAGCATCGAAACGTGCGTCGGGGAAACGAGTCCGTAGCGACAAAGGTGCCAGCGAAGGGCGGCGCGATCTCCCCACGCTACACCGGCTTTTTCGATCAAGGAATCCGCTTTGTATTCGTCTTTTGAAGATAGAAGCTTTGCGGCAAGAGACGCGAGTTTCTTATCTGAAAGGGAACCGAAAGGGGGCGCTTTCGGCTCAGCGAAAGGGGGTGTCTTCGCCGGAAGCTTCGGAATGAGATTCTGAGATGGAATGGTGCCGCCAATTGTGTCTGTTGGGTTCCCAAACGGCTCTGGAATCGTCGGAAGTGAGGAGTTTTGCAACACTTGTGCGGCAAGGTCGGAAAAACCTGCCTCCCATTGCGTTTCGGCCCAGGTTTTGGCGCACGCGGGGTGCATATAGCCGGGCCCCTGTGTGACAAAGGAGCCTGTATCAATGCTGCGCAGAACCGCAATACGAACGGTTCCTTTGGCGATGGCTTGCGCGCATTGCATGCACTTGGCGCGGCCTGTGGGGGCGAGATCGGCGGTCGGAAGCTGGGTCTGTTCTGCACTCATGATGGTTCACTCTTTAGGGTTCCGGTCGCTCAAGGACAAACTCAAAGAGGGAATTGCCCTCTGCGTCGGTAAATGGGGTGTCTGAGGTTCTAGAGAAATGGTGTTTCTCAAGCAAACGAATCGAGGCCGTGTTGTGCTCGACCACGCGCGCAGTTAGGGGACCTTTGAGGTGGGCAAGCTGAGCCAAAAACTGCGTGAGGGCAGCACTCCCAATGCCTTTGCTCCAATACGCTCGGCCCAGCAGTATGCCAAGTTCGCGTCCGTGCTCGCCGTGAAAACACAAGATACTTCCCGCCAATTGTCCGTCGGCCCAAATGGTTTGCTTCACCACTTCGTGGTCTTCCAAGACTGCTTTCCATTTGGCAAAAAACGCTTCTCTGTTCCGGTACGGCACGACGCGCAGACTTCGCAAAACGGGGTCATCTTGAAAAGCATAAAGCGCAGGCAAATCTGCCTCTTGCACGGGCAACAACGTACATTCAAGCGTCCTTGGAAACGTCGCAGAAACCATCATGCGGCGCATCCTACCGCGCCTCGGACCCTGAGGGACAGAAGAAACGATGGTGGATTCACATGCGACTATTTGCTGAGGTGGAGGCGGCTTTCGGGGCAACGCACCTGGTTTTTCCGCCGCGACAGAATCGATCCTACTTGCGCCTGCTGGAGGTGGGATTTTCGGTTTGGGTTTTGGAAAACTTGTGTTTCGTCTGGGAGTTGGGGTAGGACATGCAGATGACGACACAACAGACTTCGGAAAAAAAGGCTTCAGACAAGAAAGGCTCTGGGAACAAAGAAGGGGGGACGGTCAGCATTACGCCTCGGAACGTGAGTTATGCGGACTGGTATCAGGACATCGTGGCGAAGGCCGAGCTTGCGGAACACAGTGCGGTCAGGGGCTGCATGGTGATTCGGCCTCACGGGTATGCGATTTGGGAGAAAATGCAGCGCGAGCTGGACGATCGGTTCAAAGCCACGGGGCATGTCAATGCGTACTTTCCCCTGTTCATTCCGCTGTCGTTTTTTTCCAAGGAAGAACAGCACGCAGCGGGGTTTGCAAAGGAATGCGCGGTGGTGACACACCACAGACTGAAGGCGGTTGATGGGACGGTTCAGGTGGACCCGGAATCGAAACTGGAGGAGCCGCTGGTCATCCGTCCGACGAGTGAGACGATCATTTGGAACCAGTATCGGAATTGGATTCAAAGCTACAGAGACTTGCCGATTCTCATCAATCAATGGGCGAACGTGGTGCGGTGGGAATTGCGGACGCGGCTCTTTTTGCGCACGGCAGAGTTTCTGTGGCAAGAGGGACACACCGCGCATGCCACCGAGGAAGAGGCGCTTGTCGAGACAGAGAAAATGCTGTCTGTGTACGCGGATTTTGCGAAGAATGTGATGTGCGTTCCAGTCGTAAGGGGGCGCAAGACAGAAGGGGAGCGGTTTGCGGGGGCGCTGGACACGATGTGCATCGAGGCGATGATGCAAGACGGCAAGGCGTTGCAAGCGGGCACGTCGCACTACTTGGGACAGAATTTTGCCAAGAGTTCCGACGTGAAGTTTCTGAACAAAGACGGGAAACTGGAATACGTGTATGCAACGAGTTGGGGGGTTAGTACACGGCTTGTGGGGGCGCTCATCATGACGCATTCTGATGATGGGGGCTTGGTGCTGCCACCCAAACTTGCGCCGATCCAAGTTGCGATTGTGCCGATTTATCGAAAAGACGATGAAAAACAGAAGGTGTTGGCAGAGGCGGAGAAAGTCCGGCAAGAACTGGTCGCGATGGGGGTGTCGGTGAAACTCGACGATCGAGACAACATGCAGCCAGGGGCAAAGTACTACGAATGGGAGATGAAAGGGGTGCCTCTGCGAATCGAAATTGGGCCGAAGGATTTGGAAAAAGGGGTCCTCTGTTTGGTGCGGCGGTTTGTGATGGAAAGGGCAGGGGAGACACCGGAAGAACAGCGAAAACGGCAAAAGACGTTTGTGCCGCGAGCCGAAGCGATTGCGAGCATCAAAACGCTGTTTGAGACGATGCAGCAGGAACTGTACGACCGCGCAGTGGCATTCCGGCAGAAACGGTCACGGGTGATCGACGACCTTGGCGAGTTTGAGCGTTTCTTTAAGGAAGAAGGGGGCGGGTTTGCGTGGGTTCACTTTGCGGGAAGCAAGGACGACGAACGACGGTTTGGGGAGCTGTGTGACACGTCGATTCGGTGCATTCCGTTTGAAGAAGAATTGCCCGAAGGGGCGAAAGGAGCAGGGCGGTGCATCTTCACCGGACAACCCTCAACGGCACGCCTCTTGGTCGCAAAGTCCTACTGAACAGCGACCCCAAAGCCACCCAGTTTCCGTGGTGAATGGATCTGGGCGGGAACTATCTGATGATGGCGTAGAAAACGAGTCCGAGCAGGAGTACAAGCAGTGCACCTATGGACGCCGCGAAGAGTTCTTGATGTTTTAGGAGAACTTCTTTGAGGGTTGGTTCCTTGTTTTGCGGAAGAACGAGCGGGGCCTTCGAGTGCTTTTTGGGCGCAAAGGAGGAATGTACCGTCGAAACTTGAGCGGGAAGCAACGCATCCTTGAGCACTGCATCATCAGAAGGAGGAGGCGCGACTGGGGGTGGGACAACAGAGGGCGCAGGAACAGGGGTCGCTTCTTTGCGGGGTATGGGGTTGCTCTCGAACACTTTTTGAGGATCGGCGAGCGGTCCATTGGCGAGCGGTCCACTGTGAAAACCAGGCATGGCTTGTTTCAACAGATCGGAACTCGGAATTGCAGCAGCGGTGGGTACTTCATGGAGGCCGGCCTGTGGGGACACTGGTACGTCCGACTCGACGGGTCGGGAACCCATGGCTGCCAACGGAACGATTTGCACAGCTTGAACCGTGGCGGGTTGATCAGCATCGGGCATGATCCTCGGATCGGAGGAGATGGAAGGCAAGCGCGCTTGTGTCGGGGCTTCGTGCAAACTGGCTGGTTGCTGCGAGGCCACAGATGGTGTCGGTGTGGGCGGTGCAAGCGCAGCAGGAGGCGCAACAAAGGGGGGCGTGAGGAGCTCGCCGAGCATCGCGGGAATCAAGGGTTGGGTGGGCGCACTCAGTAGCGCGGGGTTGTGTAGCCGTTCGATCTTGGGCACGTCGAGAACGGCCTGGGTGGGCAATTCCGACAAAGTGTCCGGGGTTTTCGCTTTGTCCTCGGTTGGCTGTGCGCCGGGCATGGGCGGGGGAGCGGTCACGACCGGGATGGCCGCGAGCGACGGCAGGCTCACAATCATGTCCTCGACATTTTCGACCTGAACAGTCGGGAAAACGCGCCTGGGTGCGTTTGGGGTTGCGCCGGTGGCCAAGGGCGTTTTTTCAGGTGCGGAAGGACGCTCGGGGGGTAGGTCGGCCTGGGCCAATGGGGGGCTTGGTGCGACATCCGTTTTGGCGGGTGGCTCTGGTTGGGCGGGCCCACTTCCCGAGGAGGGCAGTTTCGCGCTGAGCGCAGAAGCAGACACGGCAAACGGCAATTCTGTGACCGGCGGCGGAACTTTCAATTCAACGGGTGCGCCGGGTTTTTTGAGCCGGGCGAGCGCCTCAGCGACGCCCGCTTTGAGCACGGGTTTGGGTTCGGGCGGCTTCTCGATGTCAGCCTGCGCTGCTGGTTCTGCTGGCGCTTTGGGAACCGCTGGAGCCGGGGTTTTTTCTGCGGCTGTTTCGGGTTCCGTTGGATCGGTTGTCTGTCGTTCGGGGGTTTTCTTCTCTGGAACGACATGGGCGAGCGGTGCGGGCTCGAGGGGGCGTTCGATGGGAGGTTCCCCTTTTTCTGGAGGAGAGATCTCCGCGAACTTTGGGGGCTCGACTTTCACCGGCACCGGCACCGGCACCGGCACCGGCACTTGCGTGATGGCTTCGGGTTTTGGTTCCGATTTGGGAATGGGCGGGGAAACCGGTTGCACCAGTTGTTCCTGAATCGCTCCACCATCGGGGGTCACGGTCAACACGGGAAATGCGCTGGAGAGCCTTTCCAGGATTTGCGTGACTTTTTTCTTGGGTGCGGTGATGGGGACAAGGACAGGGGTCGGTTCTGCTGGCTTTCCAGATGAGGGGCCAGATACAGAGACAGACGAGGGGCCAGATACGGAGACAGACGAGGGGCCAGATACAGAGACAGACGCAGAGCCAGATACCGATAGGGGATCGATGCGGGGCTGCGTTTTGACTTCCTCTGCGGAAGGGGTAGTCAAAGGGGGTATAACAGGGGTTGCGGAAGGGGTCGCAGAAGGGGTCGCAGAAGGGGTCGCAGAAGGAGCGAGTTCCGGTGGCGGCGGACCAATCACCGGAAACATGCCTGACCGCCGTTCCAAAAGCTGGTGCATGCGAGCATCGCCTATGGGTTCGAGCACATCCGTCGGGCCTTTGTTTTCCGTGAGCACGTCGGGAAGTTTGAGCCCCTTGGCCTTCACAATGAGTTCCAGGCCGGTGACAAACGAGGCCATATCGGGAAGCCGCTCTTGGGGGTCGCGGGCACACGCGCACACGATGATTTCACCGACGCTTTGGCACAATTCTGCGGTCAAACCGGTCTGTGGATTGGGCACGAGTGGTTTGGGCGGTTGGTTCAAGTTGTCGATGATGAAGTCATCCACCGCATCAAAAAACGCAGGCCGACCGGTCAAGCATTCGTGAAGAATGGCACCGAGAACAAACAAGTCGGCACCGGGATGCGGGGCGATTTCACCGAGCAACAATTCGGGCGGTCTGTACATCAATTTGTACGGAGGCAATCGGTCGTCCAAACCCGACGAAATGCGTCGCAGGTGATATAGGCCGTGCTCCACCAGAACGACTTTGCCGGCCAAACTGGATTTGGCACCCGGGCGAACCAAAAAAATGTTCTCGGGACGCAAATCGCCGTGAACCGCGCCAGCTTTGTGAAACGCATCCAGGGCTTTGCCAATGTAGATGGCCAGAGCCAACGCTCGTTCGACAGAAAGGGGGCCGCGTTTTAGGCGCTGGCGCAGCGTTTCTCCGTCGAGAAGTTCGGTTGCAAAACCGGGAATCCCGAACTGGTCCACCAACATTTTGACGGGCAAAAAGCCAAACGGCTGAAGCGGCTGTGCAAGGCGCAAATCTCGCTGCGCAGCGACGACCATGCCCTGCGTCGGTTTCAGATCCCGTTTGAGCATAAGGACCGCGAATTTGCCTTTGAGTCGCGCGTTTTCCGCCTCGTAAGTGACCCCCAGCTCGCCTTGGCCAAGGACACGCAGAATGTGAAATTCATTTTGCAAAACGGTGCCAAGCCGAGCCTCGGGTGGAACCGGATTTCCGGCCACCCATGCGGGCAGGGCCTGAACACTTTTGGGGTCGGCTGGGCTCGTCACGTCCCTAGGATATCAACTTAGGCCGCGAGGTATTCCACAACTTGCGGGGGAAATTGTGGCTGTCGCGGGTTTTGTGTTTGCGTCGCTGCCCGGTTGCGCGATATGAACGCACCCCGAAGGCCGATTTCCGAGGAGGTCCCGTGGCTTCCGTTCTGTGTTCGCTTGTCGTGTTCGATCGTTTGCGCACTGCTTTTTGGCGGAGCGCGCTGCTTGTGTCCGTCGGTGCGACTTTCCTCGGAAACGCGCAACGGCTTCGCGCGGGGGGCTTTGAAATTCCGGCCAACGGAACCGAAGCGCTGGGACGCGGAGGTGCTTTTTCGGCCAAAGCGGATTCACCGCTGGCGTTGGAATACAACGTCGGGGGTTTGGCGCAGCAACGGGGCACACATGCGCTGTTTGACAACAATGTCGCTTTTTCTCGATACCGTTTTGCGCGGGAGGGAGGCGATTCGTTCGGGGCTTTTCCGACGGTTCAATCGGACGCGACACCGCCGTTTTATGCGCCGTGGTTTGGCCTGACGACGGATTTCGGTTTTTTCAAGCGAATCACGTTCGCGGCGGGGGTGTACGGGCCGTCTTCGATTGGTCGGCGCACGTTTCCGGTTTTTGTGCCCACGGACGACGGAAAACAGCGACCTGGACCGGGCCGGTACGATTTGGCGACGACGGATCTGCTGATTTTTTATCCCACGATTGCGGTGGGTGTGCGCGCCGCACGCTTTTTGGATTTGGGTTTTGCCGTGCAGCAGGTCTCGGCCCAAATCAAGCTGTCGAGCATGACTTACGCGCCACAGAGTCTGCCGATGTTTCCGTCGTCGAGTGCGTGTACGACGCAGACCGAGGCGGCGGGCTGTGACTCGGTGACGCGGTTCGTCGGCAAAAGTTACGACAACTACATGCTTCAACTGGGCGCGCTGTTTCATGTCGGGCGAGCGGTGGATGTGGGTGTCAATGTGCGCAGCGCGTCGAATTTGGGTGTGCGCCCGATTCTGGTGAAAGGCACGGTCTCTGCGACGGAACCGCCCTTTTTGCAAGGCATGGGCATCGGCGCGGAAAAAATGGACGGGGAATTTTCGATTTTTTTGCCGTGGGTGTTTCGAGGCGGGATTCGGTTCGGCCAAAAACTGGAAGGCCAGCAACTTTTCGATATCGAGGCGGATGTGGTGTACGAGGCCTGGAGCTGGCTTTCGGGGACGGACCACACGTTGGTGTTGAAGAATCCGCCACCGCTTGTGAACAAAGGCCAGCCCGTCGAGATCACGCTGCCGCACCACTACCGCGACACGCTGGGTCTGCGCTTGGGAGGTTCTTTGTTCATGCCGTTTTCTGCGGACGCGGGCGTGACGATGCGCGTGGGCGGTTTTTATGACGGCTCGGCGAGCGCGGACGCGGATTTGCGGCTCGATTTCGATACGCTAGCCAAATTGGGTGCGACGGGCGGGCTGGGTTTTTTGGTGCGCGGGGTGGAAATCAACGTGGCCTATGCGTACCAGCATTCGCTTTCTCGCACGGTGACGGACGGACGACTTTTTGCGATTGACGGCACGACAGGACAACCGGTGCAAATCGGCGGGAAATTGGCCCCGGCTGTGAACAACGGGACGTACAGCGGCTCGACGCATCTTGTGTCGGCGGGTTTGACGATGCGGTTTGAAGAGTGGCGGCGCGAACCGACGGCAAAACCAAAATGATGTGGGGCGGAATTTTCGCTTGACACAACCTTTGGTTTTGACGCACTACATATCGACCTTTTCGAGGACCCATAGCTCAACTGGCAGAGCAGCGGACTCTTAATCCGTTTGTTGTAGGTTCGATTCCTACTGGGTTCACTGGCCGTAGTCCTTGACTGCGGCCTTTTTTTTGTCGATTTTTGGCTCGCTGTTTTGTGAGCCTTCGCGAGAGTGGCGGAACTGGCAGACGCACCAGACTTAGGATCTGGCGCCCAAAAGGCTTAAGGGTTCGACTCCCTTCTCTCGCACACACTGGCGCACACACTGGCGCACACACTGGCGCACACACTGGCGCACACACTGGCGCACACACTGGCGCACACACTGGCGGACATTGCCGTATGGGGGCGCACAGACGGCGTGGGCCGTGGTCAGTCGGGGAGGGCGGCTCGCGCAGTTGCGAAACGGCGGCGGGCGGATTGGGCAACTTCTTCGACGAGCTCGTCGTAGGGAATCCCGACCGAACGTGCAGCCAAAGACAGACCGGCCCCGTCGGACAGATCGCAATTGGCGTTCACTTCCAAGACATACGGGGTTCCATCGGATGACAGGCGAAAATCGACGCGCCCGTAGTCGCACATTCCGAGCGCGGCAAACGCGCGTTCTGCGACCTGCTTGATTTTTTCCGCGACGGGCTGCGCCAAATCGGTCGCCGTGCGCGAGCTCGACACAAGGGCGTAGTCCGCAGACGTTTTGTTCCATTTGGCGTCATAAGTGACGATGCGCGGCTGTCCATCGGGAAGACGCGACATGTCGATCTCGGAAATCGGCAACACGCGATGGCCCAAAAGGGACACATTGAGTTCTCTGCCTTCGATGTATTGCTCGACGAGGATGCGCCGGAGCGGATACGTTTCGCGCAGCACGCGAAGATGGGCGAGCAGCGAGTCGTCAGAATTCACGACGGAGTGCGGGGTCAGCCCAAACGAACCGGATTCGTCGGGAAACTTCGCGATGAGCGGATATCCAAGCCTGGCAATCGACGACAGATCCGCTACCGACGATCGAAACGGCCCGGAAAGAAGCACACCACGCGGAGTCGGAATCCCCTCGGCGGCGAGCACCTGCTTGGTCCGCATTTTGTCGCCTGCAAGCAGCATCGTCGCGGCGCTGGCCCCGGTAAAAGGTACGTCGAAGAGCGCAAGCAAGGCCGGTGTGACGACCTGGTGCGCGTCGATTTTGACGAGCGACTCCACCAAGTTGAACACGAGGTCGGGCGGGTCGTTTTGCAGACGCGAAAGCAACGCGGGAACGTCCTCGCGATCGATACCGAGCAAATCGACAAAGTGCCCTCGCGTGGCCAGCGCCCGAGCAACATCGTGCGCTTGGTTGAGCACGTCCGCCCGAGACTCGTAGGCCGGATCTCCGTCGGGAGTTTCGGCAAAGTCTGCGTTGTGAAGAACCAAAATGCGTTGCTCGGCAAAGCGGCGGTGTTTGGAAGACTTGGCTGATTTCGGCTCTTCAGGATCATCCGACATGTGCGCGCATCATATACAACTTCTCACGCGAACCGGGGAAACGAACGTCGGTGGAAAGCGAGTGGCCGTTGCGCGCAGCAGATGCTACAAGCCCCGTGAAGAACCGTGCGCAAGGCCAAAGACATGACAGTGTGTTTCCCGTTTCAACAGAAGGGTTGGGTTGGTTTGTGTTTTGCTTTTTCAGTCGCCGCACAAGCGACAAGCGTGGTCGCTGCACTGGCGCAAGAACCGGTCGCGACCGTGCAAGATTCAACCGCGCGCCAGCTTTCCATCGAAGAGGCGCTGCACCTTGGGCAAAACAACTTGCCGCAACTGGTGATGGCGTGGGCAGAACAGAAAGTGGTCGAGTCGGGCAAGACAGGTGCGGCGTTGTGGTTTTCGCAAAACCCGCTTTTCACGGCGATGCTCGGCAAACGCACCGAAACGACGCAAGACCCGACGGCGAAAGGTTTTCAATACCAAGTCCACGTCGAGCAGGCGTTTGAAATCGCTGGGCCGCGGTTTGCCCGGCTGGCGGCGTGGGCGGCGAAAGTCGATGTGGCGGAGGCACAAACGGAACTCGCTCACGTCGAAACACGGGCGCTGTTGCAAACGGCGTACATGCAGGCGGCCCTTTCGGAACAGCGGGTGGTGGTGGCACAAAACCGCGAGGCGCTCGCGAACCAGTTTTTGGCTTCGGCGGCCACACGGCTTCAGCTTGGAGCAACGGGCGCGTTGGAAGTGAACCTGGCGCAAATCGAAAAGGGCCGGGTGCAGGCGGATCGGGTGCAGGCGCAGATCGATGCCTCGAATCGGCACACGCTGCTCAAGGTGTTGTGTGGAATCGAACACGGGACGCAACTGTCGCTTTCGACGCCGCATCTTTTGCTGCCGCAGTTTGCGAAGCCGATCACGGATTTGGAGGAATTGATCGCGCTGGCGAATGCGAACCGAGCGGACTTGCGGGCGCTCGACAAACAAAAAGCGGCGCTGGCCGAGGAATCGGGGCGGCTGCGGCGAGAGGCGTTTCCGAATCTGCTCCTGGCGTTCGATTACCAACGGGATTTGCCGGGGCAGGTGTTTGTGGGTGGGACGGTCGGTCTGTCGTTGCCTGTGTGGAACCGAAACCAGGGCCCGCTGGCTCAAGTGGCGGCGCAGGAACGCAAACGCCAGGCCGAGGAGCGGCTTTTGCGAAACCGAATCGTCGGCGAAGTCGCGCAAGCGCATGCACGGGTCGTGCTGTTGCGGTCGCAGGTCGAGACGTTCCGAAAAGACGTGTTGCCGCCGTCTGAAAACAACATCGATCTTTTGCAACGCGGTTGGCAGGCGGGCAAGTTCGACCTGTTTCGGGTGATTGCGGCGTCTCGCGAGCTGGCGGACACACGGCTGCGCGGGCTATCGCTGCTGGAAGAACTGTGGAGCGCGGCGCTCGAACTCGAACGGGCGGTCGGCGTGGTGCTTATCGAGCGAGGGTTGCGATGAACAAACCAGAAACAACGAGTTCAGCGAGTTCTTGGGTGGGCCGGGCGGTCAAAAACGTGGGGGCCGCGAGCCTGTGTGTTCTTGTGGGTGTGCTCTTTGGTCAGCGGGGAAAAAGCGACCCAGCGCCGGTTGCGCCCGTTCCCGCAAAAGTCGATGACAAATTGCGGTTGTCGGCGTTGGCGACGCAAAAGAACCGAATCGACACGGTGGCGGCGGTGCGCGTGTTCCTGGCCAGGGATGTCGAGGTGGTCGGTTCGGTCAGTTATGACGCAGACCATTTTGCTGAGGTCGGGCCGCTCATCGCGGGTCGGATCGTGTCGCTCGAAGTAGGCATCGGGGACAAAGTGAAAGCCGGGCAACTGTTGGCAGCACTGGAAAGTGCCGAGGTAGGCCAAGCGCAGGCTGCGTATTTGACGGCTCGGGCAGCGACGGTGGCGGCGCAGGCGAATCTGCGTCGCGAAAAAGAATTGGCGGAGCGGAGGGTGTCGTCCGAGCGCGAAAGAGAACTGGCCGAAGCGGCTGCAGCGACGGAAGAGGCGAATTTGGCGGCGGCGACCCAAAGGCTGCGGGCGCTGGGTTTGCGGGCCGAGGACATCAAAGTGCTGGAGCGAACCGGAGGTTGGCCGGGGCGCGTGCCGCTCGTGAGTCCGATTGACGGCGTGGTGATTACGCGAGAGGTGTCGCTCGGACAATCGGTGCAATCGGCTAGCGATGCGTTTCGCGTCGCCAATTTGTCGTGGCTGTGGGTGGTTCTGGACCTGTTTGAAAAAGACCTTTCATATGTCCACAAAGACCAAAAAGTCGTGCTGCGCACCGAGGCGTATCCGGGCCGGACATTCCCGGCGCGCGTGGCTTATGTCGGGCAGGTCATCGACGAAAAAACCCGCACCGCGCCCGTTCGTGTCGAATTTCAAAACCCGGACGGGCTGTTTCGTCCGGGACAGTTTGTAACGGCGACGCTGGTCGGTGACCCGTCGCTGTCGAAACTGGAAGTGCTGGCGGTGCCGCGCAAAGCGATTCAAACCGTCGAGGGCAAGCCCATCGTGTTTGTCGCTGAGCCGGATGGTTCGTTTGGCAAACGCAACGTCGAACTGGGCATTTCGGGTGGGGGACAAGTCGAAGTTCGATCAGGCCTTTCCGTCGGCGAGCGGGTGGCTGCGGACGGCGGTTTCCTTCTCAAAAGCGAGTTGCTGAGGTAGGCCATGCTGGAACAACTGGTTCGTTTTTCTGTGAACCGGCGCGGCGTCGTGCTTGTGCTGGCGTGCTTGGTGGCTTTGTTGTCGGTGGCAGCGATGAAAAAACTGTCGGTGGACGCCGTGCCCGATGTCACCAACGTGCAGGTATCTGTGCTCACATCTGCGCCGGGCCTGTCTCCGTCGGAAGTCGAGCAGTACATCACGTATCCGATCGAAACGGCGCTCAACGGCGTGCCTGATGTGACCGAAATCCGTTCTGTCAGCCGCACGGCCGTGTCGTCCGTCACCGTCGTGTTTCGCGACCATGTGAATGTCTGGTTTGCGCGCCAGCTTGTGTCCGAGCGACTGAAAATCGCTGAGGTAGACATTCCTCCCGAATACGGCCACCCGGAACTGGCCCCGGTGTCCACGGGCCTTGGCGAAATTTTCGAGTTTTATCTCGAATCGAAGGACCAAAAGCACTCGCCGATGGAGCTGCGCACGCTGCTCGATTGGGTCGTGTCGTACAAGCTCCGCTCGGTGCCCGGCGTGATTGAAGTGAACGCGATGGGCGGCGAGGCCAAACAGTACCAAGTCGTGCTCGATCCGAAGCGGCTCGCAGCGTACAAGCTGTCCCTGTCGCAGGTCTACAACACGCTCAAGCAAAACAACGCCAACATCGGCGGCGGCTACATCGAGCGCAACCGCGAAAGTTACGTCATTCGGGGCGAAGCCCAGTATCAAGACCCGCGCGACATTGGGAACACCGTCGTCACCACCGACGAATCTGGCACCCCCGTGCTGTTGCGGCAATTGGCCAAAGTTCAGCTTGGACCGGCGCTGCGTTTTGGCACGGTGACGAAGCACGGAAAAGGCGAAATCGTCGCTGGAACGGTGATGATGCTGATCGGGCAAAACTCCCGCGAGGTCGTGGAAAACGTCAAAAAGGCCCTCGCAGAAGTGCAAACCAGCCTGCCGCCCGGCGTCGAGATTCACACCTATTACGACCGCGCGCAGTTCATCAATCGCATGCTCAAAACCGTGTTTGTGAACCTGAGCGAGGGCGCAGCCTTGGTGGTGCTCGTGCTCTTTTTGACCTTGGGCACGTTGCGCGGGAGTCTCATCGCCGCGCTCGCGATTCCTTTGTCGATGGGCGTCGCGCTGATTGGCATGGTCCAACTGAAAGTGACCGGCAATTTGATGTCCCTGGGCGCGATCGACTTTGGGCTGCTCGTGGATGGGGCCATCGTGATGCTGGAAGCGGTGATGGTCCGCATGGCCTTGCCGCAAGCCACAGGGAACCGACAGGTGCCCACGCTGGTCGCCGATGCGATGTCTCAATCGGCCCGCGCGGTCACGTTTGCGGTGGCGATCATCATGCTCGTCTATTTGCCGCTGATGGCGCTGGAAGGCGTGGAAGGCCGCATGTTTCAGCCGATGGCCATCACCGTGGCGCTGGCCTTGTGTGGGGCCGTGCTGTTCACCTTGACCGTGTTTCCGGCGCTTGCGGCCACGGTTCTCAAAGCCCCCAAGGGCGACGCGCACGGTCACGAAGGCGGCGTGTGGGGAACGTTGCAACGTGCGTATGAGCGACGCCTTTCTTCGCTGATCCAAAGGCCTATGACCGTCTATGGCTTGGTCGCGATTCTGTCGCTGTTGACTTTGCTCGCCGCCGTCAATCTCGGGGCCGAGTTTGTGCCCCGGCTTGAAGAAGGGCAGTTTGCTTTCGACGTAAAACGCCTGCCGTCCGTTTCGATCACCGAAGCGCAACGCCTGGGTGTTCAAATGGAAGAGGTTGTCTCACGTTTCCCTGAAGTGACTTCCATTGTCACCCGCACGGGCCGCGCCGAGGTCGCCACCGAGCCCAATGGCCCAGACGAAACTGAGGTCGTCGTCGCCCTCAAGGACAAAGAGGAATGGACCACCGACAAGGATTTGGATGCCCTGGGCGAAAAGATCAAAGTCGCCGTGGAACGTGAAGTCCCCGCGACGTTCGTCAGCGTCTCCCAACCCATCGAGGATCGTGTCAACCAGCTTTTGTCCGGTTCGCGCGCCGATGTCGTCATCAAGGTGTTTGGCCCGGACCTTACGCTTGGCAAAAACCTGGCCGACCGGATCGCCTCCGTGCTGCGGACCGTCCCCGGCACGGGCGACTTGCGCGTCCAGCGCGTGCTGGGTCTGCCTTTGTTGAATGTGAAGGCCGACCGGCTGCGGCTGGCCCGGTACGGCATTCCTGCCGATGAAGTCTTGGCGGTCGTCGAAGCCTCTCGAGTGGGTCGCAACGTCGGCAAAATTTTCGAGGGTCCCCGCCGCTTCGACCTTGTGCTCCTGTTGCCGCCGTCCCAATTGACTCCCGAATCGTTTGGCGAGCTGTGGGTCGGCAGTGGTCAGGGACAGCTTGTGCCGTTGGCCCAAGTCGCCGACATTCGCGAAACCGAAGGCCCCGCCGTCATCAACCGCGAAGGTCTCGAGCGCCGCGTCATGGTCGAAGCCAACATCCGAGGCCGCGACCTTCTGAGCTACGTCTCGGAAGCCCAACAAAAAGTCGCTGCACAAGTCAACCTCCCCACCGGCTATCGCTTGGATTGGGGCGGTCAGTTCGAGAACTTCACCCGTGCCAAAAACCGGCTCATGTTGGTCGTGCCCGCCGCGCTGGCGATCATTTTCGGAATGCTGTTTCTGATGTTTGGAACTGCCCGTTACGCCATCGCCGTGTTTGCCTGTGTCCCTCTGGGCGTCATTGGCGGCGTTTTTGCTCTCAAACTGCGTGGTCTGCCGTTTTCCATCCCTGCTGCGGTCGGTTTCATTGCGCTGTGTGGCGTCGCCGTCCTCAACGGTGTCGTCATGGCTTCTGAGGTCCGTCGCCGCGTAGACAGCCGCGAGCCCATGTCCACCGCCATCCTCCAAAGCGCCAAAACCGCGCTGCGCCCCATCATGACCACTGCGCTGGTCGCCGCCATCGGCTTTTTGCCCATGGCTCTGTCCACCCGCGCCGGTGCCGAAATCCAAAGACCGCTCGCCACCGTCGTCATCGGAGGCATTTTGTCGTCTACGTTCCTCATGCTGGCGGTTTTGCCCCTTTTGTTGCGTACACTCGTTCCTTCCGTCCAAGACCCACAAGAACAGGAGCAAACAGAATGAACACCTCCGTCAGAACCATTGGTTTCATCGGTAGCGGCAACATCGGCGGCACGGTCGCCAAACTGGCCATCGCCGCCGGATACCACGTCGTTCTCAGCAATTCACGCGGGCCCGAAACCCTTGCGGCGTTGTGTGCGGAGCTTGGGAAAAACGCCTGCGCCAAGACCCCGCAAGAAGCCGCCCAAGCTGGCGATTTGGTCGTCCTGACCGTCCCCCTTCGCGCCATTTTGGACCTACCCCCTGCGCTCTTGTCGGGCAAAGTCGTACTCGATACAGGCAACTACTATCCCGACCGGGATGGCCGCATTCCCGAGCTAGACAACAAAACCCAGACCACCAGCGGCCTTGTGCAGAAGCACTTCCCGTCCGCCCGGATCGTCAAAGCCTTCAACAACATCTACTTCAAACATTTGGCGGTCCTGGCTCGTTCCCACGGTTCCCCGGAACGCAGCGCCCTGCCTATCGCGGGCGACGACGCTTCGGCCAAAGCCCTCGCCACCACCTTCCTTGATGCGATTGGGTACGATGCGGTCGATGTCGGACCTCTTTGCGAAAGCTGGCGCTCCGAACGAGACATGCCCGCCTACGGTTCCATCTATGGCACCCCCAATTCCGGCCCCTTTTACACCGCCCCCGCTTCTCCCGCCTCTGCCGAAAAACTCCGTACTGCCCTCGCGGCCGGGGTGCGCTAGATGCGTGCGGCACTTACAGCGGACCACAGTGTTTCTTCCAAACCGTGGCGGGGAAAAAAGTTCACTTTGCTGCGAAAAAGGCGATCCGTGATGACGCACGGGTAGCGGAAGAAATCGATCAAGTAGCCCGGAAAGTTGCCGGTGGCGCGCAAGAACAAATCGGCGACGGGTGCGACGATGGGAAAGGTCTTGGCACGCGAGAGCGAAATTGCCGTTCTCCACGGGATGGTTTCGTCGCTGGTCACGTTGAAAACGCCCGTGATTTGACTTTGCCACGCCAGCAGAATGGCGTCGGCCATGTCGTCCTCGTGCAAAAACTGCATCATCGGATTGAAGCCGAGCAGGTACGGCACATGCTTGAGGCGCAAAAACTGCGTGAGTGTGTTGTGCAGCGTCGGGCCAATGATGTTCGTCGGGCGCAGCACGCACGTTTTGACCTCGGGATGCCGATACACCCAGGTCGTCGCCATGTTGTCCATTTGAATGGCGTCGGCAATCTGCGGAAATTGCAAACCGGCGCGCAACGGCTCGTCCTCGGCGATAGGAATGTGATTCGATGGGTGCGCACCGTAAATGTGAAACGTCGAAAGCACGATCAGGCTGGGAACTTTGTGTTGCACCACCAAGTTCATGATTTTCTGGGACCCGACGACGTTCAGGTCAAACCGCTTCCCTGCTGCCTCTTTTAGGCTGAACACGCGGCCCAGGTGAAACACCACGTCAAAGTTTTCCCTGCGGAAAATGTCCTCGATGATGGTTTTGTTGTAGTGCGCGCGATGCACCGTCAGTTTTTCGAGCGGCGTCCGCACATGTCGGTAATCGATACCGACGACCGTGTGTCCTTGCCCGAGCAGTTTTTGCGCGACGCGCTGGGCCAAGCCGCCTGCGATGCCAGTGATGAGTACGTGGGCCACGGCGACTCCTTAAAAAAACACCGACCGGCGTTTCAAAAGACCTTCGTTGATGAGTTCCTGCACACGGTCTTGGACCGCGACGACTTTGCGTTCGATCACGCTGTCTTCGTCGTCGAATGGGCCCTCGAAGTGCATGGGTTCGCCGAAGTACACACGAAATTTCGTCGGCAATGGAAAGTACGCAAGCGGCCCAAGAAGTGGCAAAAGCGGACTCACAGGCGCATAAGGCGCACCAATGAGACGCGCAAACCCCTTCCAGTTGTACAGGCTGATGATCGACTCCTCACCACCGATCACAGCGACGGGGACTATCGGCGTTTTGGTTTGCAGCGCCAAACGCATAAAGCCGCGACCGAACTCGACCAGACGATAACGGTGTTGAAACGTCTTGCCTGAACCGCGCGCACCCTCGGGAAACACCAAAATCGCTTGGTCGTCTTCCAGCAGATTCCGACAGTTGATCGGGTCTCCGAGCACGACGCCCGAGCGCGCAAACATTTCATTCACAAACGGCAGCGTCGAAACCCACCGCTCGGCCATCGGTCGCACCAGCCTCGGCGGAGACGCTTTGAGCAGTGCCGCGATCGCCACCACCAAACCATCAAACGGAAGTTGCCCCGAGTGATTGGGCACAAGCAGCACGCGGCCTTTTGGCAAATGTTCCAAACCGAACACTTCCGGTCGGAAGTAATCAAAAACGTGCCGAGCGAGCGAGTAGTAGAACTTCGCTTCCTGCGGCGAAAAACCCCACGGGTCGAAGCCTTGCGAATTGATGCGATTGGGGAGCGAATCAATCGCCGCAGCCACCGTCGGATCGACAAAGTGGTGTCGCGCCTCTGTCGCAAGCTGCAACACATTCGTCAACCGCGACGAAATTTCGCTGCATTTGTGCAAAAGATCCGGCGGAACTTCCCGCAAAAGAGCGTCGAGAGCGCTTTTCAGCATGGTAAGGCTGTCTCCTTCTGGGTTGGCCGTCCGGGTAATGTACCAAAGTGGCCTCGAAAACACAGCCCGCGCATCGACGCATAACAAACGAAAAATCGGTTTAGAATGCGCGCATGAACACACGCTCGACCCTCGTCACCCTGACCAAACCACGCTCGAAAAACCGTCTGCCAGCGTTTCTTTTTGCGCTTTTTCCGACTGCGTTGCTCGGTTGTCAGACCGACGCCTTTGAGGTCACGCTCGATTTGCCCGAACAGCGTCAAACGGCTGCTCCGGCGGGACCCATCAGCGTGTTTTTCCCGTCGGGGGCCAGTTCCGACTTCGTGATCCCGGTGAATTTGGCCGACGAAGCGAAAAATCGCGGCGTGAATCCGCCCAAAAACGCTTTCATCCGCACCCTCTCTTTCTCGATCACGTCAACCGCTCGCCCCGTCGGAGACATCGATACCTTTGATTACCTTGCCACCGTGGAAGTTTTCTTGGAACCGACGCTTCCAGGTTCGCAACTTCAGAAGCTCAAGGTCGCCACGGTTTCCGCGAAACCAGGCCCGGCAGGGGAAATGTACCCGGCGCTCGTCAGCAATTTGGACGTGTTTACGTATCTCAAAGAAGGCGCGAAGTTGAAAGCGACAGCGACGGGAAACACACCAACGGATGATGTTTCCTACACTGGAAAGCTGGTCCTGGGCGTTCAGGTGTTCTGACGGTTTCTGTTTCAGCGTTTTGTTCCGCGATACGACAACCGCTCTTTCCTTTCATCGACACACGCAAAACGGAGAGTTCCACATGGCTTATCCTCTTCATCTTTTCCGAGAGTTCTTCCTTGTCGTATTGCCAACGGATGCCGATTTTGAAGCGTTTTGTATGGATTTCTATCCAGACGTTTCAACTAGGTTTGCGAGCGGGATGGACAGACCGACGAAGCTCAATTTGCTTTTGAAATATGAGCCAGATCAAGACAAATTGATTTCCCAACTGCGCGAGGTCAACCCAAAACGAGTTGAGCGATATTGGGAAACACTGGTGCCGAAAGAGAATAAACCTCCAACGCCAGTACACGTTGATATGGAAAATGCGTTTGCTTTGTGTGTTGGAATTAATAAATATAAATATGTCAATAATCTGTCCAAGGCCGTGCAGGATGCCGAAGACGTGTATCGGTTGCTGATAGATCGAAAATCCAGTGGATATCGGCCTAAGAACGTCAAATTGCTGACGGATGAAGAATCCGACCAAGCGAGCATCCTGGCTGCGCTAGATGATTTGGCTGGTCGAGCCAACGAACAATCGACCGTGGTGTTGTTTTTTGCGTGCCATGGTGGACGCATCGAAACAGGGCCGTACAAAGGCCAGTACATTCTGCCCGTCGAAGCTGATTTTGACACGGAGGATCGTCTGGCCAAGACCTCGATTTCGGATGTTTTGTTTACCGAAAAATTGCGACAAATTCGATCGCAAAAACTTTTGGTGATTTTGGATTGTTGCCACTCCGGCGGAATTGGACAGCCGCGTAGTCTGTCTTCAGATTTCAGTCGGTTGCAATCTATTTCGACAGAAATGCTGTCTTTGGGTCAAGGCCGGATCATCATGGCCTCTGCGAGTGTGGAGCAATATGCTTATGAACAAGCCGCAGACCGAAATGGTTTGTTTACAAAGCACTTGCTAGGCGGTTTGCAAGGAAAAGCGGGAAAAGACGGTGTGGTTCGGGTGTTCGAGTTGTTTGATTATGTGAAAAGGTGCGTCGCAAAAGAGCAACCGAAACAAACGCCACTTTTCAAAGCTGAAACGCACGACAATTTCGCCGTGGCGATTTGCTCGAACGGCGGCGGGTAGTTGATTTCAACGATCAATCGACGATTTCAGGTGGGCTCGCAGGAATTGGCTCCGCTTCGGTTTTGCGAAGATTGAGTTGTGCGGAAGTCAACAACGGTTGGCCTTTTTGATCTTTGCCCTTCCACAACACCACGAATTTCGCGAAACCAGAAAGCGGGATAGCCTGAAGCGGGATTTGGCCCATCAGGCCGGGGCGCGACGGGAGTGTGGCCAGTTGGGTGAGGAGTCGGCGCTCTCCCGTTGGTGTTTCACCGAAGAGTGTCAACACACCGCTGCCGAGCGGCTGATCGAGCAGCGTGACGTGAAGCTGGGTCTCACCGACGAGCGAGAGTTTCAAGTCGCCTCGCAACAAGAAGTCCAAACCGGCCTGAGCAAACCGACCGATTTCAGGCAGCAGCGACGCTGCGTAATCGGCATAACATCGTTCATCGAGGCGAAACGAAAAGGGATACAACCCGGCGTTGTTTGGGGTTTTGTCCCAGCGGACAAAATGGCGGACCGAATCGGTCGATAGGTAGCCGCCTTTGCCGACGAGCATCGTCGCGGACGGGAGTTGCTTGGCGTCGAAGTTGGGCGTGGACAAAAAACGGCTGGAGGTGCGTTCAGCCAGACCGCCGCCTTTTCCGTCGAACAGCAGATCTTGAAAACGCTCGACGGTGGGCAACGATAGAGTTTGTGACGGCTCGGGGACACCGGCGCGACCGTATCGCTCCGAGACAAACGCAGCATATTCACCCGCAAGCACCGTCGAGAGATCGTTGTGAACGTACGCCGGGTCGCCGGTTTGTTCGAGCACGGCCAGCATCGCACCCGTCGCAAGCAGCATCTCGACGAGGGCCGTTTCCCGCGCTTGAGGGGTTTGGGCTGTCACCGCGCGTTCGTATGCCGCCGCAAAAGACGCTGAGCCGAGCGAATTGTCGGGCGAATCGAGCCATGCGAGCCCGGATTGACCGGTTCCATCCATCGCGCCACCAGACAACAGTTGTCGTGGTGTTGAGATCCCATTTTCAACCGAAGCAGCGACGGCAGCCACGCTGGTTTGCCCGGCAGGACGCGACAAGCCTTGGCCGTTTTTCCCGTTCACAAAATGATGTCGGACGCGATCGGTGGGGGTCTGTTCCAGCGCGGCCCCCGCCGAAAGCCAACCGAGCACGGTTTGGCCCATCGGAGCAACGGACTGACCGCTTTTTCGTTCCAAGATCCACGGGGCGTGGCCCTGGCCGGCATCAAGGCTCAAAAGACGAAGGACCAAATCTTGTCGGTGTTCCGAATCAAGCAGAGCGGGGTCGAGGCTGAGCGGCTCGAAGAGACCCAACGAAAGAGCGAATCGATCGAGTGTACGTCGGTGTAGTTTGGACTTGAGGGCGGCTTGCTCGGTCAGTCCAGTCAGCGTCGTGGAGCCCTCGTAAGCAACCAAAGCGCGCGGTGGCCAACACGACAGGGCCGCGACGAACACGGCCCCCGCCACAAGACCGGTTTTCTGTCGAGGATTAAGGGGCCGCATCTTGAGGGCTCTCCTTGTTTTTGGGACCATCGCTGGAGGGATCTTTTGTCGGTTCGGTAGTTTTCCCGGCTTCGACGGCCAGCGGATCGGTTGAAAGCGAGGGCGACGGCGAAAGCGACGGCGCGCTTTGCCCAAGTTCGCGGGCCGCTGCGACGGTTTCGGTCTGACATACCGATCGAAGCTCAGCCGATTGGCCCAAAAAGACCAAGTGGCGAACGTGCGACTCGTTTTGCGGAAAGCGGTCCAGACGAATCACGTTCCCATGTTGGACAAAATCTCGTCGGACCAAGCGGTCAGAAAAATGCAAATCCGATCGGTAGCCCACAAATCCCGCTTTGTAGGCGACCAGCGTAAATCGTCGCAAAAGACCCGCGAATTGCCGCCCGCTCGGCAGGCTGGGCAAGGCGTAGGTTCCATCGCTGGAGGTGATTGCCGTCGCTGTGTGAGACGATTCGGGAACGGAAAGGCTGTTGTTTTCCTGAAACGTCCAGGTTCCGATGACCAACACGCTCGAAATCGGGCTTCCGGTGCTTTGGTCGAGGACTTGTCCATCAAACGGGCCGATCAAACTGCCGGGTTGGCCCGATCCGACTCGTCGGGAGAAAGGCGCTTTCGCAACCGGTCCAAGACAGCCGTTCAAGCCGATGACTGCGACAAGCACGCACAACGCGAGAAGTCGTCGGCGGTGGTATCTCGGAACTGGGTTTGCGGGATCTCGGTTTGTGCCTAAAGCCATGGTGAGACTCGTGTTTTCGGAAACTCCCGAGCGGGCATTGTGCAGACAGAGACACATTGCTTCGAGAAAAATCGCCAAGGTTCGCAAGAACAAAAGAGAGCAAGAGCGACGCGGAATCCTTGTCGCAAAAAAATGGCGGGCGTTTTTATCGCACTTCGCGCTTCGGTGTAAACACTCGCTCGATGTGCCGAGAACGGGTTGGGCAAATCCGAGGCGCTTGTCACTTTGCATTGGGCGCGGTAACACTGCGTCGCACATTTCCTTATCGAAGAGACATCAAGGAGTTTTCCCGTGCCGACACACACACTTGCGACGATTTTGACGGCGGCTGGCCGTCGCAAAACGGTGATTTCCGATTGCGTGGTGTTGATAGACGAAGAGGTCCAAAAAAAAGGGGGCCTTTCGGGTTTGGCCATCAAAGGCGCATTTGCCATTGTGAAGGCCGTCAAACCCGGTTTTCTCGTCGAGGCAGTCGATCATTTGCTGGATGACTTTGCGGATCGACTCGACCCGTTTTATCAGTCGCAACCCGCCGGACGGCTCTTGCCGAGCCATTTTTCTGAGCACAGCAGTGCCATCGCCGAGGCGCTTTTGGGAATCACAGACGAGCGAGCAAAACGCGCACAGAACCAAACCGTCAAAAAGGCCTACGAAAAGCTGCGCCCGACGGCGAAAAAACACGTCGAAGAGGCCGTGCCTGGCATCGCGCGCCTCATCGAAAAGCACGGTGCGCAGGCGGCGGCATGAGCCTGAATCGGTTTTTGCGTCACCAGCTCAGTCGGCTGACCTTTTCGATCGGGGCTCGCTTTTATGCCTATATGACGTGGCAGGACGTGTGGAAAGACCACTGCAAGAGCCTGTGCGAGCCGTTTCCTCCGCCGAAAACGTCGGGTCCGCTGGCTGTGTTGGATTTGGGGATTGGTCCCGGCGTGTCGGGCATCGCGATTCGGGAATGCCGCCCCGACGTGTGGCTTGTCGGATTGGACTTTTCAGCAGAGATGCTTCGGCTGGCGCGGCGTTACCTCCGTTTGTCCAAGCAGAGCTTTCCGCTTCTGCGCGCCGACGCGATGAATTTGCCGTTTGCCGACGCTAGTTTCGATGTTCTGACCCACCACAGTTTCTTGTATCTGCTCGCGGATCGGGATGCGGGCCTAAAAGAGATGTTCCGCGTGCTGCGTCCGGGCGGGTCTTACGTGATCCTGGAACCGAACCGCCGAGGAAACATCTGCGTGGTGCCGTCGTTGTCGGGCCCCTTTCGCTTTCGTTTGTCGATGTTTCTGTGGCGCATTTTTTCCCGTGGTTTTGGCCAATTCGATCGCGACGAGCTATCCGGCCTCCTTCAAAAACATGGTTTTGTGTGCGAACGCATCGACGAAACGCTCGGGGGCCTTGGTTTTGTCGTCGTCGCACACAAACCCCAAACGGCGCACGGTGCTTGGTCGGCATAGACGCGCCACAGATCTCCCAGAAAGAAATCCTCCATGCAGTTTCCCGAATACAGACCCCGCAGAATGCGCCGCAGTGAAGGCCTCCGTCGCATGATTCGCGAAACGCGGCTGTCTCCAAGCCATTTCATTCATCCTCTGTTCATTTGTCCGGGTCAGAACGTCCGTCGGCCCATCGCATCGTTGCCGGGGCAGGCTCAGGTGTCCGTGGACCAAGCGGTTCGGTTGGCCCAAGAAAGCCAAGATTTGGGCATTCCAGCGGTCCTTTTGTTTGGTGTGTGCGACGAAAGCCAAAAGGACGACATCGGCAGCGAGGCATGGAACCCGGACGGTTTGGTGCAAACCGCGTGTCGAGCCGTCAAGCAAGCGTGTCCCGACCTGGTGGTGATCTTGGACGCCTGTTTCGACGAATACACGACCCACGGACACTGCGGCGTGGTGCGGCCCGAGGCCGGTTTTGCTGATGTAGACAACGATGCGACCCTCAAGAATCTGGCAAAAGTCGTCGTGTCGTTTGCGAAAGCAGGTGCCGATCTGGTTGCACCGTCGGGGATGATGGACGGTTTTGTGTCGGAAAGCCGAGAAGCGCTCGACCGAGCCGGTTTTTCCCACGTCGGAATCCTGGCCTATTCGGTGAAGTACGCGAGCAGTTTTTACGGACCGTTTCGGCAAGCTGCGGGCACGTCGCAGGGTTTTGGCCATCGGAAAAGCTACCAAATGGACCCGGCAAACATCCGCGAGGCTGTCCGCGAGGCGCTGTTGGACCAGAGTGAGGCTGCCGATGTGCTCATGGTGAAACCGGCGCTGGCGTATTTGGATGTCATCGCGCGCCTCAAAGACGAATGCGACCTGCCGATTGCCGCGTATAACGTCTCGGGCGAGTACGCCATGCTCAAAGCAGCCGTGGAAAAAGGCTGGCTCTCGGAAACGCAGGCGATGTTGGAAGTGCTGACCTCGATCCACCGAGCCGGTGCCGACATGATTCTGACGTATCACGCCCAGGAAGCCGCCCGGTTGTTGCGCTGACGGCTGGCGCGCGAAAAGTAGGTTGAAAGACCACACGTTGGCCGCACAGGTTGTGCTACGAAAGCGGCATGCAAGACACCATCGCGCGATACGGAGAACCCAAAAACGAGCCAGTCCTCGGCTATTTGCCCCAAAGTCCTGAACGGCTCGCCCTTGTGGTTGAACTCAACCGCATGAAGAACTCGCCGATTGAAGTGCCGCTGTACATCGGCGCAGAACGGCTGCACACCGGCAAGACCCGCAACATCGTGTGTCCGCATGCCCATCGGCACGTGCTCGGTTTTTTTCACCAAGGCACCGGCAGTCAAGTCGAGCAGGCCATCGCAGCGGCGCTGTCCGCCCAGCACGAATGGGCTTCCCTCCCGTGGCAACAGCGCGCGGCGGTTTTTTTGAAGGCAGCGGATTTGCTGTCCGGCCCGTGGCGCATGCGTCTGAATGCAGCGACGATGCTGGGACAAAGCAAGACCTGCCACCAAGCCGAAATCGACGCGGCGTGCGAGCTGGCGGATTTTTTTCGCTTCAATGTCTTTTTCTATCGGCGGCTTCTCGAGTCCGACCAACCGCTCAGTCCGCCACCGACGTGGAATCAGCTTGATTTGCGCCCGCTGGAAGGTTTTGTGTTCGCGGTCACGCCGTTCAATTTCACGAGCATCGCGGGCAATTTACCGACGGCACCGGCGCTTTTGGGAAACGTCGTCGTTTGGAAACCCGCCGCGTCGTCGATGCTGTCGGCTGCCTATCTGATGGAACTTCTCCTCGAGGCTGGTTTGCCCCCTGGCGTCATCAACTTGATCTCGGGTCCTGCCGCCGAGGTCGGTGCCGTCGCGCTGTCTCACCCAAGTTTGGCCGCCGTTCATTTCACCGGCTCGACGGGCGTTTTCCAGCAAATGTGGCGCATCGTTGGGAACAATGTGGACAGGTATCGCACTTACCCTCGCCTCGTCGGTGAAACCGGCGGCAAGGACTTTGTGCTGGCTCACGAAACGGCGGACGAAGACGCACTCATCGCTGCCATCATTCGGGGCGGGTACGAATACCAAGGCCAAAAGTGTTCCGCCGCATCGCGCATCTATGTGCCGCGTCCGCTCTTTGGCCGCATTCGAGACAAGCTGTGCTCTGAAATCGAAAGCCTGAAAACCGGCGATCCCACCGACTTCCGCAACTTCATGGGGGCCGTCATTGATTCGGGAGCGTTTTCCACCATCACGTCCTACATCCGCGATGCCCACAACATCCCCGGTGCGCGCGTCCTGGTCGGCGGAGACAGCAACGATGGCACCGGTTACTTCATATCCCCCACTTTGGTCGAAGCAGAGAACCCCCTTCACAAACTCATGTGCGAGGAAATTTTCGGCCCCGTCGTCACCCTTCACGTGTACGACGATTGGGAACAGGCACTCAAACTCGTCGATACGTCGTCTCCTTACGCGCTGACCGGGGCCGTGTTTGCACGCAACCGCACTGTCATACAGGAAGCGATGGGAAGACTCCGTTACGCGGCTGGGAACTTCTATATCAACGACAAACCCACCGGTGCTGTCGTCGGCCAACAGCCGTTCGGAGGCGGTCGGGGCTCTGGCACGAACGACAAAGCCGGCTCAGCCCTCAACTTGCTGCGGTTTGTGAGCCTCCGCGCCATCAAAGAAAACTTCGTTCCCCCCAAAGACTACCGCTACGGTTTTTTGGCCGAGTAGTCCGTGTCCTTCCGGGAGGCCAACGCCTTCTGCCACAGCTCGTCCTGGGATTGCGTTTTTCCACGCCCCCACAATGGCACCGCCAGCTCGCTCCGATCCGTGAACGCACCGTCGATACCGAAAAAACGCAACAGCCGCAATTGCCACCCCTGATTCAGCGTCCACGCATGGACCACAAGACCTTGCGCATGGGCTCTGTGCGTGTGCCAGGGATACGCGAAATAACCCACCGGCCCGATGCCATGCCCGACCTCTTTGGCGATGGAAAGCAGCCGCCCAAACCCCTGCTTTTGCACCATGTCCTCATCCAACAGATAGATGCGCGGGATGTCTTTTGTGAGCGTTGCAAACTTCCGCAAACTGTCCGCAGAAAACGACTGAAACACCAACTTTCCGCGCAACTCAGGCCGTCGTGAGGGGGCCCCATATCCTCGCCGCGAAAGAAGTTTCACAAGGTCTGTCTCGATGTCTGGGAAATGTTCGGGAGACTTCGTTTCCAAATAAATCCCCGTCGGAGGATTGCTTTCGAGCGCCAAATCCACCAGTTCTTCGACACGCAGCAAACGTGCGTTTGCAAATTCCTGTTTCGCACGCTCCGGGTGCCGCTGGTTCCACCAACTTCCTGCATCGAGCCGCGAAAGTTCCTCCCAAAAAAACGTGCTGACTGGCTCCTTTTCGCGTCCCGGAAACACCGTTTTCACATTCGTGGTTCTTTCGAGGGTGTCGTCGTGCAGCACAAAAAGCACGCCGTCTTTGGAACGCTGCACGTCCGCTTCCAAAAAATCCGCCCCCGCCGCCCGCGCCAACCGATACGCCCACTCCGTTTCTTCAGGGGCCAAGTAGGACGCGCCACGATGAGCCATGACGGTAGGAAAGGGCAAGCCCAGCTCCTGGCAGCGTTCCTTTGCCACATCGCGATACAGCGCCAAATACGCCATTCCAAACGCGAACACGAGCACCACCACAAACGCTGCGGAAAAAAGCCAGCGTTTCAAGGCGTCACTCGCTTGGTTTGGGCGTTCGCGTCGTCATGAGGGCAACCGCCGCCTGGAATACCCTGTTCTTTTGGGCACAGACCGTACAGTTCCAGCTTGTGTTGCACGACCTTGAAACCACCCAACCTCGACGCCACCGAGTCCTGCAATCGCTCGATTTCCGGTTCCTCAAATTCCAAAATCAAACGACATTTTTGGCAGATCAGGTGGTCGTGGTGAGGCCCGAACAGGTCCGCCACCTCGTACCGCGTTTGGCCGTCGCCAAACTGCCGCGAGGCCGCCAAACCCGCTTCCAGCAAATGCTTCACCGTCCGATACACCGTCGCATAGCCGACGCGCGGTTGCTTTGCACGCACCGCAAAAAGAAGTTCCTCGATGGACAGATGCGTGTCTTGCGGATACATCAGAAAAACATCGACGATCAGCTCTCGTTGCCGCGTGATTTTCAATTTGTTTTTCTGTTGATACGCCGCCCACTGATGACGCAAATGCAACAGTTGCTCCGACGAGCGAACGGGCGCAGAACGTGTTTGCGACGAAGGTTGTGAAGCCATCAAGCCAAAAAACTCCCCAAGGCTGTTTTTCGCACAGTCATTCCTCGTCTGTGAAGTACACCCATAGATTCGATAACGCCAGCGCATCCATCCGAGTCTTCAAAAAACACCGCAACGCATCCGTCGGCGTGCAGACGATGGGTTCATGTTCGTTGAACGATGTGTTGAGCAGCATCGGAACGCCGGTCTGTGCCGCAAACGCTTCAATCAAAGCGTAAAATGTAGGACTGTGTGCGCGTTCTACCGTCTGAAGCCGCCCGCTTCCGTCTGCATGAACCACCGCTGGCACAAGTGCTCGCTTTTCAGGCCGCACCATGTCTACGAGCAGCATCGCAGGCGACGGGGCCGCGCGAACGAACCAGTCTGTCGTCGCCTCTGCCAGAATCGCCGGAGCAAACGGGCGAAACGGCTCCCGGTGTTTGATGCGGCGGTTCAGGATGTCCTTCATGTCTGGCCGTCGAGGGTCGCACACGATGCTGCGATGTCCGAGCGCCCGTGGACCGAACTCCATCGCCCCCTGAAACCAGCCCACCACTTTCCCTGCACAGATGGCCTCGACCGCCTTTTTCACGACCCCGCTAAAACTGCACGGCTCGACCAGAACGCGCGCTTTTTCGTTCCCCGGACCCGTGACCCAAGCCACCCACGCCGATTCCGTCTTTTCCGGGCCCAACACCTCTGACACCGCGCGTTCGCAATCGTCGTCGGAAAACGCCGGTCCGGTGTACGCATGGTGCATCACAAAACGACGAGGCGCTTTGTGGATCTGGTTGGCCACATACAGAGCCGCCCCTATCGAAGTCCCGTTGTCACCCGCTGCTGGCTGCACAAACAACTCCCGAAACGGAGTCCGATCCAAGACCTTTCCGTTCGCCACCGAGTTCAGCGCCACTCCTCCCGCCAGCGCCAAACGCCTTTGCCCTGTTTTCCGTTGCAACGCCAACGCGACGTGAACCACTGCGTCTTCCAACAGAGACTGCAAACTCGCCGCGACATCTGCTTGACGTTCCGAAATCGCTTCGCCCGACGCAAACGCTGGCCCCAGCAGCGCCAACAGTTCCTCGCTGTACAGCGTTCCCAGCCTGGGCTGACCGCTTTCCCAAGACAGGTCGATTCCTTCCACATGGTGCCGAAAAAAGCGCAAATCCAGACGAAACGTACCGTCGGGCACAAATTGGAGCAACGCGCGCAGTTCGGGCACCCCTTTCGCATTCCCATACGCCGCAAGCCCCATCACCTTTCCTTCGTCCCCGTACTTGGGAAAACCCAGCCACTGTGTCACGGCTGTGTACAAAACCCCCAATGAATGCGGAAACCGGATTTCACCATAGGCATCGATGTTCCGGTCATGACCTACACCCCACATCGTCGAAACGAAATCCCCAAAACCATCCAAAGACAACACCGCAGCGTCCGAAAAGGGAGACGCAAAAAACGCGCTCGCCAAATGCGCCAGATGGTGTTCGACATGAAACGTCTTCGCTCGCAATGCCGAAACGCCCAAGGCTTCAGCCAATTCAAGGTTTATCCGCGAAACCCTGCGCCGATTCTGCAAGCGATTTCGCAATTGGTCCGCAAGAGTTGATACAGAACCTTCGCGCCACAAGCGTTCGCATACATGTATACATTTGGACAATAGGCGGGCGCGTGGATTACGCGATAGTGCAACTGCGTCGATTTCCAATGCAGAAATGCCACCCATGCGTAAACATTCTTGTACCGCAAGAGATGGAAAGCCAGCAGAGTGTTTGATCCGATTCAGCCGTTCTTCCTCAATTGCACAAACTAGTTTCCCGTCAACAACAAGCGCCGCGCTTGCATCACCATGATATGCATTCAAACCAAGAATCGTCATGACAAAACCTGCATCTCTCGAATGAGAAATTACCGTCTTTTCATCTTCAAATGTGTGTGAATTGGCGCCTTGATCCGATTGGGCCGAGTGTTGAAATTCGGCCACGGGCTTTCTATTTTGTCTTGGTGAGATCCCGCTCGCATTTCTCGGGTCGCGGCGGAAAACGTCTCGACCAACCTTGCGTCAAACTGTTCGCCAGCGCAGCGTTCCAATTCTGCCATTGCTGCCTCGTGATCTACGCCTTTACGATAGGCCCTGTCCGAGGTCATGGCATCATAACAATCTGCGATGGCGACAATACGACCATAAATGGGAATGTTCTCGCCAGAAAGTGCATTTGGATATCCGCTTCCATCCCAAGACTCGTGATGACAGAGTGCGCCTGGAATCAGTTCCGACATAAACGGAATCGGCTCCAGGATTCGCTTTCCTTTCGCCGGATGCGTCCGCAACATCGCCGTCTCTTCTGCGGTCAGCTTTCCCGGCTTGTTCAATTTATCTTGTCGAATGCCGATTTTACCAATATCATGCAAAAGTGCTGCCCAATGTAGCTTGTCCAATTCGCTTCCCTTGAGTGTAAGTGCACATCCAAGCATTTGCGCGTAGTTTCCAACACGCTGGGAATGTCCATGTGTATACGGATCGCACTCTTCCAACGCATGTGACAATGAAGCAACTGTGTTCCGATACGTTAAATACATATCCTCACGAAGTCTGTTCAAATCGGAAGATGTTTTATTCAGTTGCACATTTGTATTCGCATGATCAATCGAGAGGGCCGCACGCTTCGCAAACACTGTCAATAGTCTGCGTTGTCCCTCGTTGAATCTACCTCGCGTGTAGGAATAAGCGGTCAATACACCCATCAAACCCCGAGCGGAACGGATTTGCGTCGAGCACATCGAGAGAAATTTGTAGCGTTTCGGGACCTGTTTGAAGTACTTTACCGCCTGGTCGCCGTGAATCAAAAGAGAGCCAGAGCCGACCAAACTATGCGAAATGGTACTCAAGTTCAAAAGACCGGTTTTCTCGACCGAACCATTCCAGGTTCGGTCTCCATCGGCATTTGGAGAGAACTTGCTGATTCGATCAAAGCAAACGCCTGTGCTGGGGTCGCGCATGGTCAGCGTCGCAATGTCTGCGCGAAGGTCATGCACAACCGAATCGAGTATGATATCCAACAGATTATCCAGCGACAAATCGCGAGCGACGGCTTCGGAAATACGATAAAATGCGGCAGCTTCACGAAGTTCCTTGGCGGTCTTTCGTATCGATAATTGTCCAAATGCACGCTTGATGATGGAAAACAATTCTTCATTCTTAAATGGTTTTCTCAGAAAATCGAATGCGCCCTTTCTCATAACATCCAATACTGTTTCTGCTGAGGTAAATGCGGAAATCACTATTGTAGCAACATTCAAACCAGCATTATCAATTCGAGCTAGCAATTCGAGGCCACTCATATGGGGCATTTTCAAATCGGTAATGACGACATCAAAAGGATGTTCATGAAGTTCCTTCCAAGCTTGATGCCCATCCGAGACAGTCGTCACTGCGTAACCCTCTCCCTGAAGGAGCAACCGCAAGATCTCACGCACCGGAGAATCATCGTCGGCCAGCAAGATACTTTTGGTGTCGTCCGTCGGGGTCGGATTCATTGGGGGTGAGTCTACTTCGTTCCATATGCAACGTGCAAAAAAAATCACCCACGATTACCTGCCTTTACCTATCTTTACGCAGCGTATGGAAACTCGAATTTCAGACAACACAGAAAACAGTCGGTTGCTTCGCTTGTGCGTAGTTAGTTCCGTCGGTGGACACCTTCGTGAGGTATTGCAACTGCTTCCTCCGCCGGGAAGTTGCCAACTTCGTTTTGTGATCAACGATGCCGTCCAGACCATGCTTCCTGGCCCCGCAGACAGGATTGCGCATGCAGAGAGGGACCTTATTGTTCTATGGAATGGTATAGAAGCAGTACGTTATATAAAAAAATATCGCCCAGATGTGTTGCTTTCTACTGGAGCGGGGCCCATTGTTCCATTTGCGATAATTGGGAAATTATACGGTTGTAAGACCATTTTTGTTGAAACCTTTGGTGCCGTGGAAACACCCTCGTTGACCGCGCAGCTTGTGTGGCGTTTTGCAGACCGGTTTTACTACCAGTGGCCGCAGCTTGGGAGGTTTTTTCCGACGGGACGCTATGGTGGGCCGGTGTTTACGCCGGCGTTTTTGCCGATCTCGAGCAGGTGCGCACAAGACTTGGCGGCGGAGAAAGCACGCCCATTGCGTGTGTTTGTTGCGGTTGGCACTTCAGGCAGGGGTTTCGACCGACTCTTGCAGTGGATCGATGAATTGGTAAAAAACTCGGGCTTGCCAGGACAGATACTGGCACAGCGCGGGCACAGCCGTTACGTTCCACGTTATTATGAAAGTAAACCGTTTTTTTCAAGTGCAGAACTGGAGTCACATATCGCGACTGCCGATGTAGTCATTTGCCATGCGGGTGCAGGTTTGATTGGGACTTGTATCATTCATAACAAGAGACCCATTTTGATTCCTCGTTTGGAGAAATTTGGTGAGGCGATTAATAATCATCAAGTCTCATTGGCCATCGCATTGAAAAATTCCGGTCGTGCATTTCTGGCGAATAAATCGACAGAGATTCCTTTATTAATAAAACATGTCGTTACGACGATTCCCACAATGTTAGGGCACACAGAACAAACGCTGAAGGAGTTTGTTTGGAAAGATTTGTGTGAATTTGCAAAAGAACGGGGCATCGACATGCGATAAACACAGTGCTTCTTTGCTGGGGATGCTCCCACGCGGATTTTTTGGGGTGCATTTTTGGATCTTTTCAGGTTGCCTGGGAGTGCGGTACGGTGCGGCGCGCGAGGAGAAAACATGCTCACAATCATCAAGAACGGAACGCTCGTGACCGCCAGCGACAAGTTTCAGGCGGACTTGTGGATCGAACAGGGGAAGATCGTTGCGGCCACCGAGCCTGGGCGGGGGTTGGCTGTGGATGGGGGGACGCAGGTCGTGGATGCCAAGGGGTGCTATGTGATTCCGGGAGGAATCGATGCACATACTCACTTGGACATGCCGTTTGGTGGGACGACATCAAGTGACGACTTTCTGACGGGAACCCGAGCGGCGGCCTACGGTGGAACAACGACAATTGTCGATTTTGCGATTCAGAAGAAGGGGGGGACGCTTCGGGAGGCGCTGGATACGTGGCACGCGAAGGCCGAGGGAAAGTGCGCGGTGGACTACGCCTTTCACATGATTGCGACGGATGCGCCCAACTCAGTGCTTCACGAAATGAAGGACATCGTTTCGGAAGGGGTCACGAGTTTCAAGCTGTTCATGGCGTATCCGGGGGTGCTGCTTCTTGATGACCAGTCGATTTTTCGGTGCATGCTGCGAGCAGGGGAATTGGGGGCGCTGATTTCTATGCACGCTGAGACGGGGTTGCCGATTGATGTACTGGTCGAGCGGGCGATTGCGAGAGGGGAAACGGCTCCGATTTATCACGCGCTGACTCGACCGGAAGCGGCGGAGGCGACGGGGACTGAGCGGGCGATTGCGCTTGCGGAAATGGCGAAAGCGCCGGTGTATATCGTCCACTTGTCGGCGGCGCGGGCTTTGGAGCGGGTGCGGGAAGCTCGGGATCGGGGCCTGCCGGCGTATGCGGAGACCTGCCCCCAGTATTTGTTTTTGTCCGACGATGCGCTTCGGGGGTCGCCGAACGATCCATTCGACGGCGCGAAATACGTGTGTACGCCGCCTCTGCGTCCGGCTCATCACCACGAACATTTGTGGCGGGGTCTTCGGAACTACGACTTGCAAGTGGTTTCCACCGACCACTGCCCGTTCTGCATGAAGGGCCAAAAAGACTTGGGGCAGAACGATTTTTCAAAGATTCCCAACGGCATGCCGGGAATCGAAACGCGGCTCCTCCTTTTGTGGGAAGCGGTGACGGAGGGGAAATTGTCGATGAACCGGTTTGTGGAAATCACGAGCACCGCGCCGGCCAAGATTTTCGGGCTGTACCCGCGCAAAGGCTCACTGTCGGTTGGCGCGGACGCGGACGTGGTGGTGTGGGACCCGAAACGGCGGTGCTCGCTCGCGCAGGAAGACCTGCACATGCGCGTCGATTACGCGGCGTTTCCGGGCAAAGTGGTCACGGGCGGGCCCAGGGAAGTGTTTTCTCGGGGCAAGCTGGTCATCCAAAACGGCCAGTATGTGGGGCGATCGGGAGACGGTCAGTTCGTGCGCCGCTCGACGTTTTCGCTGTAAGTACGTCCGTCTGAAACCGTCTGCCCGTGGCGCACAAGAGCCTGACTGAATCTGCAAAGTCGCGATAGGATTGATAGGTTGGCGAGGCGCAAGCAGCCATTCGCCGGGTGTGGGGCATGAGCAGACAGGGTTTCATTCTGCAAGCGAGCATGCGTTTGCAGGCGGGGCAGCCGGTGCTGCTTTTTTATGGGCGACTTGTGGATGGCGAGACGTTTTTGGTCCGTGAAACGCGACAACGCGCCTGTTTTTTTGTGCGCGTCGAAGACATCGCCACAGTGGCTCGGCTGGCCGGGGCAGCAGCGACGGTGAGAAGTGTGCCTTACAAAACACTTTCGGGCGAGGCCGTGTCGAGGGTCGAGCTTCTGACGCCCGTCGCAGCGGCTTCTTTGTCCCATCGGCTGCGGGCAGAGGGTGTGCAAACGTATGAGGCCGATCTGAACATGGTCGCGCGTTGTCTTCTCGACCGACGCATTTTCGGTTCTGTCAACGTGTCCGGCCCGGCGCAAAAAGGACGACCGATCGAGGACGGCGTGGACCTTGTGTTTGAAAACCCGGTGCTCTCTCCAGGCGTTGGCGTTCCGACGCTGAAACCCGTTTGTATTCGGGCGCTGCAGGGCCCGGACGGAACATTGCGGGCGGTGACGCTCGCCGATGCGCAAGGCGTGGTTCTTTTGCATCAAGAAGCGGATGTGCCTGAAGGTATCCGTCTTTCCGACGAGCGGTCGCTTCTCTCAGCGTTCATCAAACGACTGTGGGAAAAAGACCCGGATGTCTTGCTCGGTTGGAACCTGTTTGTCGAGGACCTGCCGCTTCTGAGAGAATCCGCTCGTCGCTGCCGCATGTCTTTGCCGCTCTCACGAGGGCCGGGCGAGTTGCAATTCCAAGGGGGCACTGGGCGCAATCAACCTCCGCGAGCCTTGCTCTCGGGTCGCGTGGTGCTCGATTTGGCTTCGCTGTTTCGCCTTTCGGAGGGCAGAAGTTCGGACGATGTGCTCGTCGAGCGCGAGGAGGAAGACCCCGAAGAAAAAACCGCGCACGATTTGCCCGATCAGCGTGGCGCGTTGCTGCGTCTGGGTCGAGAAACCGAGCGAATGATTTCGCTTTTGACGCAGCAGGGCTTGCTCGATTTGGCAGTGGAGCGCAGTCGCCTGACGGGTTTGCCTCTCGATCGTGCAGCGGCGCATGTATCCGCATTCGATACGTTGTGTCTTGTTGAACTACATGAGCGCGGGTTTGTCGCGAACACGTTTGAGAGACAGCTTGAATCGAACGAACCGCCTTTTTTCGAGCCGGTGCTCGAGACCAAGCCGGGCCTGTATTCCAATGTGTGGGTGTTCGATGTTCGTGGCTTGGCAGCCTCGATCCTTACGATGATCGAGGCTGGCCATGAGAGCAGCCAACGCGGTGGGGATGTGCGTTTTGGTGTGCAAACTGACGTGGCAAGAAGTTTGGCCCAACGGTTTGTGCGTCATTGCGCACACACGAAGCAGGCTGCGGGCCAGGCGCAAACCCGGGCGATTCATCTGTCTGCGAACACGTTGTACGGCGTGCTCATGAGCAAAGCGAGTCGGTTTCACGAGCCGAAGCTGGCCAGCGAGGTGACGCGGATCGGACGGTCGTTGCTTGTCTTTTTGAAAGAGCGTCTGGAACACCACGGCCATCGCGTGCTCCGTGGCGACTTCGATGCTGTGTTTGTGCTTTCAAATCTCGACGACAAAACCGAGAAACAAGAGATTGATCATCTGGGCCACGACTGGGCCGAACGTCTTTCGGTAGAGATCTCTCGGCACCTGGCGAACATTGGGTCGATCGAAAAAACGGTTTGCCTCGAAAGTCCTGTACATCTGACCTTTCACTCGGCCTACCGACGGCTTTTCCTGTACAAAACGCGAGGCAAAGACAAAGTTTCGGGCAAGCGATACGCGGGTTTGCCGCATCTTGGGAGCGAAAGCCGCATCGAGTTTGTGGGTCTGGAAGCAGCCCGTCGAGATTCAACGCCGTTTTGCAAAACACTTTCCCGAAATCTTCACAACATGCTGTTCGCTGAGGCCAAACCCGAACATGTGGCCGCGTATGTAAAGGACACGGTAGCGCAGCTTTTTTCGGGGGTGCTGGATGACTCGCTGGTGTGCCGTCGAAAGCTGCGTCGAGAGCTTTCTGAGTACGCCTCAACGAACACACCGCATGTCACGGTCGCTGCTCGGCACAACATCGCTCCTGGAAACCTGGTTCCGTTTGTCATGACGGAATCCGGCCCCGAACATCCCGCGCACAGACAACATCCGATTGACTACGACCATTACGTGGAAAAACAACTGCGCCCGATCGCGGAGCCGATTTTCTTTCACTTGGGTTTGGCTTTTCGGGGGATTGCGGATCAGACAGAAAGAGACGTGCGCGAAACGTAAGGCAAGAACACACATTCCATGTGCGCCGTGAGTAGTCCGTGTGTGCCGGGAAGGTCTGCGCACACGGGCAGCAGACAAAACCGGCGTTACAGGTCTTTGAGCAATTCGGCGCGCTTGGCGGCGTATTCCTGGTCGTCTATCAGACCTTCGTCCTTGAGCATTTTGAGTTTCTTGAGCCGATCCTGCAAAGACGGTTGGGCGGGTGCTGCGGGCGCTGCCGCCGGGGCTGCCGCAGGTTCAGAGGGTTGGCGTGTGTTTTGCGCAAACATGTTGGCCATCGCCATGCCGACGCCCAAACCGGCACCCGCGAGCAAACCGCCACCGCCACCGTCACCACTGCCACCGCCCCGAGACATTCCCTCGCCTGCGCCCATCATGGCCTTGCCCGCCGCGAACTGTTGATATCCGCCGAGCCCGCCTGCCATGCGAATGTGCGCCGCGTCTTTGTACATCGTCTTCAAAGTCGCTTCGTCTTCGTCCTTGATGCTGACGACAAAGTTTCCGAGGCGAACCACGCGCATTCCGTAACCTTGGATGTGCGACTTGAGACCCTCGAGAACCTCGGCTTCGATCTCCTCGGTCAGCGCACCTGACGTGACGTTTAACAGCGGAATCTGTTTTGTGACCAAAAGTTTGGCGATGCGATCGCGAATGGTCTTGAGCAAAAGTTGACGGAACCAGCCCACAAATTCCTCGTCAGAAGCCCACGACCTTTGTCCGAAGAACGAAATGACCTGTGTTGGATCGGTGGCTTGCAAGGAATACTCGCCGTGGACCATGACTCCGATGGCGAGGCCGCTTTTGGGGTCTTCCACGTCGCCGATGCGCCCACCAAACTTGAATCCGGCAACCTCGCGGATGGTGATGAACCAAACCTCGGCCTTGAAAACATTTCCGCCGGTGAACTTATCCACAAGCTGGTTCAGGAACATGATGTTCGATGACTCGAGCGTGTGACGACCTGCGCCGATTTGTCCGACGAACTGCCCATCTTTGAAAAAGAGTGCCACCTCGTCGGTGCCAACCGTAAGCTGCGCTTTGTTTGGAATGGTGGGATCGGGATGCTTATAGACGAGCAAACCTTTTGCATTGTCCGGTCGAGCAATCGCAAGTTCGCGGACACCGCTTTTCACAAAATCAATCAGGCCCATCGAGTCCTCCTAGTGTGAGCCTCGATCATAGGTGTGCCACATCCGAGGCGCAAGACCGCCGCCAGATTGAGGCTGCCGCAAAAAACGTCCGCGACGAGCGCCTCAGATTGCCTGACGACGTGATACGCTGTGTGACGCTGCAAACTGTTGGCAGGTCGCCACAGCACGCTCCTAAAACCTCAAGCAAAGTCTGGTAGATTGGAATGCCGCTCAAGCGAGGAGTCGGAAGATCGATGAAAAAGGTCATTCGTGTTGTTGCCGCAGTCATTGAACGAGATGGGCGATACCTGATTACCCAGCGCCGCGATTCGGCAGTTTTACCGCTTCAGTGGGAGTTTCCGGGCGGCAAGGTCGAAACCGAGGAAACGGACGAGACGGCGTTGCGCCGCGAACTCAACGAACGGCTCGATGCCACGTTTGAGATCGGAAAGAAAATCGGCGAGAAACACCATGTCTATGACGGATACGAGGTCGTTTTGGCGCTGTACGCGGCCAAGCTCGTTCCAGGACGGCCCATTCGAGCCAAACGGGTCAGAGACTTCCGCTGGGTTGCCTCTTCTGAATTTGGGCAATACCAGTTCCCCGACGCCGACCAGCGCACGATGGACCAACTTCTCGGAATCCGTCGTTAGTCTTTCGGGCATTCATTTTCTGGCGTTAGTTTTCTGGAGTGAGCGGCTTTCCGTCGTCGGAACAAAGCCGTTCTGCGCCGCAATACACGTTCACGCTGCCGTCGCGCAAGAAACCGCACAACGTCATTCCATCCCGCCGAGCAAGATCTAGAGCCAAGCTCGATGGTGCGCCAATCGACGCAAACACCGCAATGCAGGCCATACGTGCTTTTTGCAAAAGCTCGAAACTCGCGCGGCCCGAGACCAGCAGCACACGTTCATGCAATGCAATTTCCCCCAGCCGAAAACGCGACCCGATGAGTTTGTCCAGCGCGTTGTGTCGTCCGACATCTTCGCGCACCGCCAACAGATTGCCCGTCCCGTCGAACAGTGCTGCGGCGTGCAAACCACCTGTTGTGGAAAAAGTGGGTTGAGCTTTTCGCAGCGTCGTTGGCAATCGATGCAGCGTGCGCAAAAAAACCTGGGTCTCTCGGGTTCGCAACGGTTCCCGCGGTTCCGCAGCCAACGCTTCGAGAGATGTTTTTCCACACACACCGCACGCGCTTGTCGATAGAAAATGGCGCGCAAACCGGACTCGTTCAAACTCTGCATCGTCTCGCAACGTCACCACGATCGAGTTTTCTCTCTTGAGAGAGCCGACGCTGAGCACATCCGTTGCGGCATGCAAAAGTCCCTCACTCAGCAGAAAGCCGAGCGCCAGATCCACATCGTCCTCGTCGGGCGATGTCGAACTTGTTCCCGGTGTCCGCATCGTGATCGTCAGCGGTTCTGGCTCGCCCTTGTCGCCGAGCCGCACAAAAATGTGCAGCGGTGCCTCAACGCAAAGCACATCCGAATGAGACGAAATTGCGCCCGCTTCGCAACGAAGCACCGACGCCGACCGAACTCGACGCGACATGGTTTGCACAGACTTCTCCTGGGAAAACCCCTCGCTCACTGCGAGCAAAACCCCCGACTGCCACGCCCCCTTCTACGCGAGTGCCTGAAGTCCTTCTTGGTCGGACAGAATCACGCGCCGACCTTCTGTGGCGATGAGACCGCTCCGACGAAACTGGCTCAGCGTGAGCGAGACCGTTTCGCGCGTCGATCCGATCAAATTCGCCATCTCTTGGTGCGTGATTTTCAGCGACAGCAGCGTTCCGCGTTTGTCGGCGACGCCGAAATCCTGGCCAAGCCGCAAAAGCAATTCCGCTAGTTTGCTGTTCACGTCTTTGAAAATCAGGTTTTCGACTTTTTCCTCGAGTTGCCGTCTCCGTTGCGCCAGGACTTTCACCAGACGAAAGCCGATAAGGCCCTCTTTTTGCACCAAACGCTCAAAGTGGCCCCGATCGAACTCGATGACGACCGACGTGTCCATCGCTTCCGCCATGTCTTCGCGCGGTCCTCCGTCGATAAGGCAAAGTTCGCCGAACACATCGTTGGCCGCGCCATAGTCGAGCGTCAGTTCTTTCCCGTCGCTGGTCACTTTGCTGATTTTGATCCGCCCGGAACTCACGAAATACACGGCACCGCCGGGATCTCCAGGCAAAAAAACCACCTGCCGGCGCTTCAGTTCCAGCAACCAAACCAGGTTGGAACACTGCTGGAGCGTGTCATGAGGAATGTCCGCAAAAAGCGGCAATTTCCTCAAAAACCACAGCGCCTTCTTCGGGTCTTGATAGCGTTGTCCTGTGCTGCGAGAGGCCATGCGAACCTACATACTGCAAACCGCCCCGGCGGAGCAATCGCCGAAAGTCCATTTTTTCGCAGCAAACCCCAAAAGAATGCGAGAAAACCACTGGTGGTTTTCCTTCCCATCTTTCCCCTCAATGCACCTTCTCCGACGAGAAATTCCATGAATTTGGTTCCTGAAACCCACGATCGCAAAAAGCGGCCTTTTTCTCTTCCAGCCAGCCATTTGCGTGTGGATGGAGAGGTTCGCTGGTCTTTGCCGCTCAGCCAGGCGCTTTCCGTGCCCGGATTGCCAGAAAACATTGCTGTTTCCGATCGGCCTCTCGTCGAACGGTCGCTCGGGCCGCATCTTTTTCATTCCTACGCAGGCCGTACACATCCCTTGCTCGTGCGACGGCTGTGCGAGGATTTGCGTCCTGGTCAGACGTTGCTCGATCCGTTCATTGGTTCCGGGACTGTCGCGATCGAGGGTGTGCGAAAGGGTTTGCGGGTTGTGGGTTGCGACGTGAGTCCGCTGGCTGTGCGCCTGTCTTTGGTCAAATCAACGCCTTTGCCTGTGCCAATGCAAAAAGCCCTGCTGATGGCTGCCCAGAAGGTTTGTGAGGCTTCATGGGCCCGTGTAAAAAAGAAATTGTCTCCCCCGCACAATTATGATCGAGCAGAGCATTACGCCCCTCATGTATATCTAGAACTATGCGGATTGCGGCATGAAATCGGACAAATTGTTTCTTCTGACGCACCGATCGGAGAATGGTTGTTGATGATTTTTTCTGCGATTGTATTGAAATGTTCAAACCAACGAAGCGAAACAAGTGAGCGCATCGTCGATCGGCAAATTGGAAAAGGACAAGTTACCAAGTGGTTCTTGAAAAAAACAGAGGAAGTCATCCGGCTCGAGGAAGCCTTCTGGACTCCAGATATCAAAACGCAGAAACCAAACTTATTTGTTGGGGACGCTCGAACGGATTTGTTGCAAAAAGAAAAAACGAAAATATCACCAAATACAGTTGATCGGGTGATTACATCTCCACCCTATCTCGGAACGTATGATTATCTGCAACATCACGCGAGAAGATATGCGTGGCTAGGGATAGATCCTTCGCCGATAGAACGAAACGAGATGGCTGCGCGCAGGCAAACCAAGTCGCTCAGCAAACGATTGCGCGAGCATGAAGCAGATACGTGGAATTGGCTTTCTGCGTGTGAAAAATGGTTGGCATCGGGCGGGCATATGCTCATTTTGGTCGGGGATTCCGTGGTGGAAGAAACGCTCTGCGATGGTGCTGATCCCATTTGTCGCGCAGCAGAATCCACAAAGCTTCGCGTCGTGGCCTCGGCATCGGTCGAGCGGCCACATGCTGTCTCCACTTCTGTGATGCTTCCTCCCCGTCGGGAACACTTGCTGGTTTTGGAACGAACCTAAAGCGCCCGAATGATTTTGGCGCTTGAATCGGTGGCTTTGGTATCACCTTTTCGTACAGTGCCCAATTCCCAATTTCCTCGACCAAACGGATGGAATCAGGAGCCTGCGCAAACAGGCTTTTGTGCTGTTTTCCTTGAACCAAGAAGTAATCCCATCCTCGTTCATGTAGCTCAAAACGGAATGAGTGTTGAGCGTCCCACGGGAGAACCGCCGGGGTTTGCACTTTCTTT
>Ga0268298_10000470_pt1 | contig 52185 bp, 63 predicted proteins | sample WWTPWeurt_MetaG_FD_194462 | JGI IMG/M metagenome (GOLD analysis project Ga0268298, IMG submission 194462) | Activated sludge microbial communities from WWTP in Nijmegen, Gelderland, Netherland - WWTP Weurt | ecosystem: Engineered > WWTP > Aerobic digester > Activated sludge | place... | reverse complement strand
GGAGGTGGCCGAGGATGGTGTGACCATTCGCTACCCGGCTGGCTTCGTGCATTTGCCCAAGGTCGATGCAGAGTATCTGCAGCAACTCTGTGCTGAGCAACTGGTGACCCGGCGCGACCGCAACGGCTTTGCCATCCGCGAGTGGCAGAAGATGCGGGAGCGCAACGAGGCACTGGACTGTTACGTCTATGCACGAGCCGCTGCCGCAGCCTCTGGCCTCGATCGCTTCGAGGATCGCCACTGGCGAGAACTGGAAAAGCAACTCGGGATCGCCAGTGCAGATCCCCCTGATTTATCTGCTGTACCCGATGCCGAGGCCACCCATAGCGGTGGCCTCGCTGTTTCTGGCGTCCGCAAACCCGGCCGCCAATTGATCCGCAGCCGCTGGCTGACATAACTGGAGTAACCCATGAGCTTGCAAACCCAACTCAATAGCTTCGTCCTCCGCGTTGCCGAGGAATTCAATACCGTCAAAGGCCGCACCGGCACCTTGACGGCCCTGACGACGACAGACAAGTCGAGTCTCGTCGCCGCCATCAACGAACTCAAGGCCGCAATTGTCACGGCGGTCATGATCGATGACCTGCAGGTGTCAACCACCACGACCTACTCGTCGAACAAGGTGGTCACCCTGCTGGATGCCCTCAAGGCAGACATCCTGGGTGGTGCCGACCCGGCCTACGACACGCTGCTGGAACTCCAGCAGGCCTTGCAGAACGATCAGTCCGGCATTGCCGCACTCACGGCCGCCATCGACAAGCGCGTCCGCTTCGATGCTGCGCAGACGTTGACGGTGCCCGAGCAACAGCAGGCCAGGACCAACATCGGTGCGGTGGCTGCCACCGATATTGGCGACGTTGCGACCGACTTTGTCGCGATCTTCGAAGCCGCCCTGGTGTAAGGCATGAGCCTCGCATCGCAACTCTCTGCGCTGGCCAGCCGCATCGGCAACGAGATCAAGGGGCTGATCCGTCCCGATCACCCCGGACTCGCGAGTGCCTGGGTCAACTTCGGCTACGCGAATGGGTCGGTGCAACTACGTGCCGCCCACAACGTGGCGTCCGTGACCCGTCTGGCCACTGGCCGATACCGCATCGCTTTTGAGACCGCGATGCCCGATACGGGGTACTGCTGGGTGGCCACCGGGCGCAGCAATACGAACAGCGGCACCGTTCGCTTCGCTGCTGCTCGCGGCACTGCCGACAACAAGGTGGAGGCCGGGCTTGAGATCGTCTGTACGTCCTCGTCGGGGTCGCTGGCCGACTCCCCCGAGGTGAGCCTGGTGGTGTTCCGGTGAGCACGCCGACCTACACCGAGGCCCAGTTGCAGGCCCTGCGCGATGCACTGGCCAAGGGCGAGAAGCGCGTGACCTTCGGCGACAAGACCGTCGAATACCGATCGATCGACGAACTCACGGCGGCGATCCATGAGGTCGAAGTGGCGTTGCACAAGGATGCCGTGACGACCGGACTGATTCCGCGTGCCGCCCGGCAGATCCGCATCACCACGGCGAAGGGGTTCTGAATGGGCTGGATAAAACGCATCTCGCGCCGTATGTTCGGCGGTAACCCGCTGCACGAGGCCGCTGGTGCCGGTCGGCGTTCGTTTGCCTGGCTGCCGAGCAACCCGGGGGCCGTGGCGGCAATGACGGCAACCCAGACGGAACTGCGCACCAAGAGCCGTGACCTGGTGCGGCGCAACGCCTGGGCCAATGCCGCCCTGGAATCCTATGTCGCCAATGCCATCGGCACCGGCATCAAGCCGCAGTCGCTGGTCGCGGACCCGACAATCCGCGAACACATCCAGGCGCTGTGGCGCGACTGGACACTGGATGCCGATGCGGCGGGCCTGACCGACTTCTATGGTCTGCAGGCGCTGGCCTGTCGCGCCATGCTCGAAGGGGGCGAAGCGCTGATCCGCATCCGCTACCGCCGCAAGGAGGATGGTCTGGCCGTGGCGCTGCAATTGCAGGTGCTGGAGCCCGAGCATCTTCCGGTGACCCTCAACACCACGGCAGAAAATGGCAATGTGATCCGCGCCGGCATCGAGTTCGATCGCCTCGGTCGGCGCGTGGCCTACCACCTCTATCGCACCCATCCCGAGGATGGTGCCCTGGCGCCGATGTCCGGCAATGGGGGCATGGAGACCGTGCGCGTCGACGCCAGCGAAATCCTGCATATGTTCCGACCGCTGCGTCCAGGCCAGATCCGGGGCGAACCGTGGCTGGCGCGTGCATTGGTCAAACTCAACGAACTCGACCAGTACGACGATGCCGAACTGGTGCGCAAGAAGACCGCCGCGATGTTCGCCGGCTTCATCACCCGCCTGGCCCCCGAAGACAACCTGATGGGCGAAGGCTCGGCCGACCCCAACGGCGTGGCGCTGGCGGGGCTGGAACCCGGCACGCTGCAAATCCTGGAGCCGGGCGAGGACGTGAAATTCTCGCAGCCGGCCGATGTTGGCGCGAGCTACGCCGAGTTCCTGCGCATGCAGTTCCGGGCAGTCGCCGCTGCCATGGGCGTGACCTACGAACAACTGACCGGGGATCTCACCCAAGTTAATTACTCCTCGATCCGTGCCGGGCTGCTGGAATTCCGCCGCCGCTGCGAAGCACTCCAGCATGGCGTGATCGTCCATCAACTGTGCCGGCCAATCTGGCAGGCCTTCATCGAACAGGCCGTGCTTGAGGGGGCGCTGTCGTTGCCGGGTTATGCCCGGGGCGGCCAGGCCCAACGGCGCGCGTACCTGGCCGTGAAGTGGATTCCACAGGGCTGGCAGTGGGTGGATCCACAGAAGGAGTTCAACGCCATGCTTACAGCGATGCGCGCCGGCCTGCTGTCGCGCTCCGAGGCGATCTCGTCCTTCGGCTACGACGCCGAGGACGTCGATCGCGAAATCGCGGCAGATAACGCCCGGGCCGATGCCCTCGGCCTCGTGTTCGAGTCCGATCCTCGCCATGACCTGGGGATACAGCCAACTGCCCCTGCCGTTCCCGACAACCCGGAGAACCCCTGATATGAATCTGCCTCATCTTGCGTCCCGTCTCTACGGGACGCCGCTTCTGCTCGCCCGTGCCAAGCTGGATGTGATCCTCTCCGTGCTCGGCGAACGGGTCAATTGGCCAGAGTCAGACCTGGCCGTGCCGAGCATTCAGAAAAGACCGTCGATCGATGCCCCAGTCGGAATCGCCGTGATTCCGGTAGTTGGCTCGCTGGTACGCCGCACGCTGGGCCTCGATCCGGCATCGGGCTTCACGTCCTATGCCGAGATCGCCGGCATGGTCGACGCCGCACTTTCAGATCCCTCGGTCGAAGGCATCGTCCTTGATATCGACTCCCCCGGTGGTGAGGCAGGGGGAGTGTTCGAACTCGGTGAGCGGATCCGTGCTGCCGATGCCATCAAGCCGGTCTGGGCGGTATCCACCGATTCCGCATTCTCGGCAGCCTATGCGATTGGCTGCTCGGCCTCGCGCCTGATGGTCAGCCGCACCGGCGGCGTCGGTTCCATTGGCGTGATCGCCATGCATGTCGATCAGACCGCCCGTGATGCCCAGCAGGGCTATCGCTACACGCCAATTACCGCCGGGGATCACAAGAACGACTTCTCTCCGCACGAGAAACTTGGCCCCGAGGCCCATGCCCGCCTGCAGGCGGAAGTCGATCGCCTGTACTCCATGTTCGTCGATCACGTCGCGGCTATGCGTCGTCTCGATGCCGATGCCGTGCGGGCGACCGAGGCCGGCATCTATTTCGGCATGGACGCCGTGACCGCAGGACTGGCCGATGCCGTCGACAGCCTCGATGCCGTGCTCGCCGAATTCAGCAGCTTTCTGGTGGCTCGCAGGGCGCGCGGCCACACGATGTCCGATTCCACGCGCCTGTCAGCCGTAACTCCCCCAACGCTTATGGAGAACTCCACCATGTCTTTGAATGACCCTGTCGATCAACCCCTGACGGATGAGCCGGTGACTTCGGTCGCTCCCGACGCGGACAAGCCGGTCGCCGACGAAGCATCCCCCGCAACCACCGACGCCAGTCGTGCCGATGCGGTCGCCATCGCCGAACTGTGCCAACTCGCCGGTCACCCCGAACTGACTGCCGCATTCCTCGCCGAAGGCGTCTCCGAAGCTCAGGTACGCAAGACACTGCTGGCCTCCCGGGCCGACAGCCCGGAAATCCGCTCAACGATCGCACCGGATGCCTCGGCCCCTCAGCACTCCCCATCTGCCGCCAATCCCTTGATGGCGGCCGTCAAGAAACTTACCGGAAAGGAATAAGCCATGCCAGTCATCACCGAAGGTCTCAACCTGAGCGATCTGCTCAAGTACGAAGCCCCCAATCTCTACTCACGTGACCAGGTCACGGTCGCCGCCGGCCAGAACCTCGTTCTCGGCACAGTAGTCGGCATCGACGCGACCACGGCCAAGGTCAAGCAGATCGATCCGGCCGCCACCGATGGTACCGAGGTCGCCGTCGGCGTTCTCGCCACCTCGGTCGACGCCAGCCTGATCGATCGCGAGGACGGGATTCTGATTGCCCGCCATGCCGTCGTCGCCGATCACGCCCTGACCTGGCCTGTCGGCATTACCCCACTGGACAAAGCCACCGCCATCGCCCAACTCAAGGCGGCCGGCGTGCTCGTTCGCCACGCTGTTTAAAGGAGTCCTCTCATGCAGAACCCGTTCTCGAATCCCGCCTTCTCGATGGCGAACCTTACGGCCGCCATCAATCTCCTGCCGAACCGCTACGGCCGGCTGGAGTCACTCAACCTGTTCCCGGTCAAGCCGGTGCGCTTCCGCCAGATCCTCATCGAGGAGAAAAACGGCGTGCTCAATCTCCTGCCGACCCTGCCGGTGGGCAGTCCCGGCACGGTGGGTCAGCGTGACAAGCGCAAGATGCGCTCCTTCGTCGTGCCCCACATCCCGCACGACGACGTGGTGTTGCCCGAGGAAGTCCAGGGGCTGCGCGCCTTCGGATCGGAAACCGAACTGGAGACCGTGGCCGGCGTCATGGCCCGCCATCTGGAGACGATGCGCAACAAGCACGCCATCACGCTGGAACATCTGCGCATGGGTGCATTGAAAGGCATCATCCTTGATGCCGACGGCTCCACGCTCTACAACCTTTACGACGAGTTCGGCATCGCGCCCAAGGCGATCAACTTCGCCCTGACCACGGATAGCACCAACGTCCGTCAGAAATGTGTTGATACCTTGGCGCACATCGAGCAGAACCTGCTCGGCGAGTTCATGACCGGCGTGCGCTGCCTGTGCTCGCAGGAGTTCTTCGAGAAGCTGATCGCCCATCCCAAGGTCGAGAAAGCCTACGAGAACTTCCAGCAGGGTGCGATCCTGCGCGACGACGTGCGGGCCGGCTTCACCTTCGGCGGTATCGTGTTCGAGGAATATCGCGGTCAGGCGACCGATGGCAATGGTGCCACCCGCCGCTTCATCGCAGCCGGCGAAGCGCATGCCTTCCCGGTCGGCACGATCGACACCTTCGGCACCTACGTGGCACCGGCGGATTTCAACGAGACCGTCAACACGCTGGGCCAGCCGCTGTACGCCAAGCAGGACTCGCGCAAGTTCGAACGCGGCACCGATCTGCACACGCAGTCGAATCCGCTGCCGATGTGCCATCGCCCGGGCGTTCTGGTCAAGCTGACGATGTCCTGATGGTCACGGTCAGTGATCTCTATGCCGCCGCTGGTCGGGCTGGACTGCTGACACCCGCCATGATCGGGGGCGCGGAAGTGCTGGTGGACTTCCGTGCGCCCGATGTGGAGGTGCTCGATGGGCTGGGGCTGTCATCCGACTTCGCCATCCGCTATCCCGCCGAAAACGTAGTGCTCGATACCGGTCACGAACTCTTGATCGGTGGTGTCACCTACCGGGTGCGGGAAGTTCGCGCGATGGGCGATGGCTCGGAGTGCCGGGCGACGCTGATGCGCCTTACTTGATCCAGTGGTTCCAGAGTAAGCGCTTGATGGCAGCATTCGCGGCCTGTCGATCGAACCGGGCGGGATCGTAGTCGAGTCCAACCCACTCACGCATCTCCTTCGTCTCGTCGGCATACGGTTCATTCTCGAGTTTGTCGAGAAACTCCTGGAAACCGCCAATGCCGCCGATGTCCTCTGGAGGACAGGCGTTTTCACCTTCTACGACCCAGGCATCACCCTGAGCAAGCGGCTCACCGTCGTTGTCGTCGATCCACTCGACTGAGAGGTGATGTTCCCATCCGTCGCCGAAGTCATAGAGGTAAGTGAATCGCGATCCGGTGGCGATGATATCGCCAATGATCAGAGCACTTTCATCTTCTGTATGCCATTCCGGAGCGTCGTTCTTCGGATCTGGTACGCCGATGTAACGCTGGCCGATGCGGAATTGATGCAGGTGGGCATCGTGCCAGCCCATGGCGGCCTGGATGACGTGATGCAGCGCAGCGAAGCTCGACCGTCCGTCGATACGGATGCGTCGCCACACCCGTGGCTGGCTTCCGGCTAGTTCGATACAAATTTCCATCAGGCATGGAGAGTCAGTGCTGGTTTTTTTCTTCTTGCGGGGTATGGCCATCAAAACGATTCCTCCTCGAACCCGAATTCTACGAATCCCATTCTGAAAGGACACCATGAACTCCATCCGGGAACGCATTCTCCAGGCACTGACCAGTCGCCTGGCACCCATCGCGCAGGGCGAAGGCGCCCAGATCCTGCGCTCACCGACCATCGCCGTAACCCGCGAGGCTTCGCCGGCACTGCTGATTTTCCCCGAGGCGGAGTCCATCGCCCAGCGGGCCAACGACCGCATCGAGCGGCATCTGGTCGTCCGCCTCGTGGCACTGGCGCGTGCCACCAACACCGAACCGGCAGAGGTGATGGCCGACCGGTTGATGGTGGCCTGTCATACCGCGCTGTTCTCTGATCCGAATCTAGGCGGTACCACGCTGGGGCTTCAGGAACTGGATTGTGACTGGGATATCGAGGATGCCGATGCCACGGCTGCCGCAATTCCGGCGCGCTACCAGATCACCTACCGCACCCTGGTCCATGACCTGACGGCCCAGGGCTGAACAACTTTCCATCGAAGGAGTAAACGATATGGCCTATTTCTCCGGTCAGGGGCGCGTATTCATCGGCGCCCGAACCAGCGGCGGCAATCCTGCCGGCCTCAACTTCGTCGGCAACGTTCCCGACCTCAAGGTATCTCTCTCGGTCGAGACCCTCGAGCATCAGGAATCGCAGTCCGGACAGCGTTTGACCGATCTGCAGATCATCAAGGGCAAGAAAGGCGAGTTTGCCTGCACCCTGGAAGAACTTATCCCGAGCAATCTCGAACTGGCGCTCTACGGTAGCACCACGGTCGTGACTACCGGCACCGTGACCGACGAGGCCATTGCGACGACGGCCGAGGCAAACAAGTTGTACCTGCTCGCCAAGCAGAACGTGTCGTCCTTGGTGGTAAAGGCGGGGGCCACCACGGTCGCCAACACGAAATACACCGTGAATGCCAAGCACGGTTCCTTCCAATTCATCGATGTCACCGGCGTAACTGGTGCCATCACCGCCAGCTATTCCTACGGTGCGGCGAATGTCACAGCGATGTTCACGCAACCCTTGCCGGAGCGATGGGTGCGCTTCGAGGGTCTCAATACCGCCGACGGCAACAAAGAAGTCGTCATCGATCTCTACCGTGTGGCCATCAATCCGGCCAAGGAACTGTCGGTGATCACCAGCGACCTTCTCAAGTTCGAGTTGTCCGGGCAGGTGCTCGCCGATCTGACCAAGTCGGCCAGTGGTGAACTGGGTCAATTCGGCCGGATTGTCCTCCTATGAAAAAGCCTACAGATCCCATGGCCGTCCTGCCGCCCGTCCCGATCGAGATCCGCGTGGCGGAGCAGACGATCGCGCTCACGCCCCTCGTGTTGGGCGAACTGCCTGCCTTCGCCAAGGCCATTCAGCCCTTTACGGCGGACCTCGCCATCGAACCTGACTGGCTGCGGCTTCTGGGCAGTCACGGCGAGGCCATGATTGACGCCATGGCCATCGCCAGCCGCCAACCGCGCGAATGGATTGTCGGTCTGGCGCTAGACGAGGCGATCTGCCTTGCGCAGGCACTGTTCGAGGTGAATGCGGATTTTTTTATCCAGCGGGTGGTGCCGAAACTGGGCGAGGCAGTGAGTCGCATCGGCAGTCAGCTGCTCAGTCCAGATCATGGGCCGATGCCTGCCAGCGCCTGATTGCGCATGGCCATGCCTGGCAGGACATCCGGCACTACACGCTGGCGCAGGTTGATGCGTGGCTCGGTGCCATCGATCGTCAGGAGCAACGGCAACTGGCCAATCTACTGACGGTCATTGCTACCGGTAGCCAGGGGACGGGCGAAACCATTCGCAAGGCCATTCAGAGCCTCACCGCACCATGCTCAAAATCTCACTGACCACCTCGGGCCTGCTCGATAAGCGCGAATTGGCCGCCTGGACCCGCTCACGCCGCGAGGCGATTCACAAGGCGGTTGCTCTGGGGATGCGTGACAGCAGCCGCAGCCTGACGGAAGCACTACGCACCCGCATGCAGTCCGATCTGGCGATCCGCAAGCCAGCCTTCCTGCGCTCGATGCGGGCCAAGGTACTTGACCGGGATCCATCGCGGTTACCGGCCTTGCTGGTGGGGTCACGGGTTTCTTGGCTGGGTGTGCATGTACGGGGAGCGACCCTGACCGGCAAGATGCTGATCCCGCTGACCGAGTCCGGGCGACGGATGGGGCGCAAAGCCTTCGCCCGGGTGATCGACACCCTGATGCGTTCCGGCAATGCTTGGTTTATTCGCAAGGACGGCAAGGTCATCCTGATGGCGGAGAACATCAAGGAGAACGCCTCGGCCCTGACGCGCTTCAAGCGCGCCGAGCGACAGCGCACCGGGGCGAAATCGATCAAGCGTGGTCAGGAAATCCCCATCGCCGTCCTGGTTCCCCGCGTCACCCTGAAACGCCGCTTCGACTTTGACGGGACGGTGCGGCGTGCCATGCCGCAACTGGCTCAATTCATCAATCGCTATTTGAACCGCAACTGACATGGCTTCCGATCGCGCACAGATCCTCATCACTGCCGTCGACCAGACCCGCACGGCCCTTGATGGCATCCGGAACAACCTCGGGCGCCTGGGTGACGAGACTCGCCGTGTGCAGGGATTGCTGGCAGGCTTGGGTGTCTCCCTCACGCTGGGCGCATTCGCGGCACTGGTCAAGGGAGCGATCGATTCGGCCGATGAACTGAACAAACTCTCACAGAAGATCGGCATCTCGGTCGAAGCCCTGTCGACGCTGCAGTTCGCCGCCCAGTTGTCGGATGTCGGACTTGATACCTTAAAGACTGGTCTGAAAGGACTCTCCGCCAACCTGACGGAGGCGCGTGCCGGACTCGGCGAAGGCGCCGCAATCTTTCAGGCGCTCGGCATTTCGGTCGAGGATACGGCGGGCAATCTCAAGTCATCGGACACGATCCTGCTGGAGATTGCCGATCGATTCGCCATCTTCGAGGACGGAGCCACCAAGACGGCCCTGGCGGTCAAGCTCTTCGGCAAGAGCGGAATGGACATGATCCCGTTCCTGAATCAGGGATCATCTGGAATCCGCGCACTGATGCAGGAAGCCGAGCGGCTCGGCCTGAAGTTGTCGACCGAAACCGCTCAGGCGGCTGAAGCGTTCAACGACAATCTGACCGCACTCAAAGCCTCGTCTTCCGGGTTAGGCATAACGCTTGCCACCGAGTTGCTAGCCCCCTTGCGGGTCGTGACCGATGCCATCCGCGACGGTCAAGGAGAAGCGACCGGCTTCGCAGCCATTCTCGGCGGTGCTCTCAAAACCACCCTGGAGGCGATTCTCGTTCTTGGCGTGAATGTCGCCTACGTCTTCAAGTCGATGGGCACCGAGATCGGTGGCATGGCCGCGCAACTCGCCGCGCTGGCCCGCCTCGACATCCGGGGTTTCAATGCGATCGGCGAAGCCATGCGGGAAGATGCGGCCAAGGCGCGTGCCGAGGTTGATGCCTTGTCGGCGCGCATCCTCAATCCACCCCAGGCGCGCTCGGTAGGGCCAGCTCCTACCACTCCGACTGCGGGAAATACGGGCGCGGCGACAGAAGACATGCAGCGCATGGCCTGCGTGCTCTCGGGCGGTGAATGGCGTGGCGGACGCTGCCTCAAGAAAGGCGCGGAAGCCAAGGACAACAGTGCAGTGCGCCTGGCCGTCCTGAAGGCACAGGCTGACGCAGAATTCCGTCTGCTCAAGACCGGGCTGGATCAGCAGAAGGCCGCCCTCGATCGGGCCCTGGATGATCGCCTGGTATCGATTCGTGACTACTACGCGCAAAAGACCCGTCTTGAGCAGGCAGCCATCGACGAGGACATTTCCCGCAAGACCCAGGAGCGCAATGCCCAGCAGCAGATGGCACGTAGCGGCAAGGACGAGGCCACCCGGTTGCGGGCCATGGCCGAGGTCAAGAAACTCGATGGCGAGATTGCCGTTCTGGCGCAGCAACGTGGCGAGATCGAGGTGGCCAATGCGCATGCAGCAGCGAATGCCGAGCGGCAACTCGCCAATGAGCTCTCCCGGGTACGGGATCGTCTCGCCGAGGTTAGTAGTGGAGCGGGTGGTGACAGTACACGCGCCCGGCTGCAACGCGAGTATCAGCCCCTGATCGAGCAATTGCAGCGCATGGGGGATACCGCCGGCACGCAGGATGTGGCGAGGCTGATTGATGTCGAGTCGGATCTGGCGGAACTGGCACGCTTCGAGCGCCAGTACCAGACCGCGACTGAGCGGCTGTCGCTGCGGGGTCGGGAACTCCAGGTGCAAAAGGAGGCGGGGCTCATCACTGAGACCCAGATGCGGCAGACGCTGCTGGGTTTGCAGGCCGAGACGGCACGGGAAGTCGAAGCGTTGATCCCTAAGATGGAGCAACTCGCGCAATCGACCGGTTCCGAGGAAGCGGTCAATCGGGTGGCACGGCTGAAGATCGAGATTGCCAGCCTCAAGACAGTGACGGACGAGGTGGCGGTCCGCATCAATGGTGACACCCAGAACGCCTTTGCCACGATGTTCGAGCAGATCGGCTCGGGCGCCAAGTCGGCCAAGGATGCCTTCGCCGATTTTGCGCGCAGCGTGCTGGCCTCGATCAACCGGATCGCTTCGCAGAAACTCGCCGAGAGTCTGTTTGGTGCGATGGGAGGTGGTGGCGGCAGTGGTGGCAACGGTGGTCTGGGTGCCTTCATCAGCGGACTGTTCAAGGGCTTCGCCACGGGTGGCCTGGTCAGCGGGCCGGGCACATCGACCTCGGACTCGATCCCGGCGCGTCTGTCTGCCGGAGAGTACGTCCTGCGGGCCGCTGCCGTGCGCCGGCTCGGTGTGGATTTCCTGCATGCCCTGAACGGCGGACTCAGTGTCCCCCGCTGGCAGGGTGTGCGTCTGGCCTTCGCCGAGGGAGGACTGGTACCACCCGCCGCCCCGGCAACCTCAGGGAACGGGGCCGGTCAGGCGGTGCGCATCGTCAATGTGATCGATCCCAGTCTTGCCGCCGACTACCTCACTTCCCCCGCTGGGGAAAAGTCGATTCTCAACATCCTTTCGCGCAATGGTTCGGCCGTGCGCGAGATTCTGCGTTAGGAACTGCCATGGCCTGGACATCCGGTACCGCTTCGGACTACCTCGACCTGCTGACACGCCTCAAGGCCTTCGTCACCGAACAGATGCTGCCCGCCAACGAGCGCTGGCAAGTCATGCGCTGGGTACCGGGGCCGCCGGCCGAACTGGTGCTCAAGGGCGTCGGCCTGGCCGGCTCGGACGAAATCTATGTCGCCATCCAGACGGAAACCTCCTCGGACTACGGCAACTGGAAACTGCGGGGCTATGTCACCTACAACCCCGGGGTGGCCTTCGATGCCCAGTACAACAGCAGTCAAACCTACTACGCGCTGCTGACCCTTTCGGCAATGCCATACTGGTTTGTCGCCAACGGTCGCCGCATTGTCGTGGTGGTCAAGACTGGCACCTACTACGAGTGTGTGCATCTCGGCCTGTTTCTGCCGTATGCCACACCGGCTCAATACCCGTATCCCCTTGTGGTGGGTGGCTCATACAACGGCTCGACGCGCTGGAGCAACGCCTACACCTATCGTAACCATCTGCCGCGCACGGCCGGCTATTCTGGGGCGTACTGGTCGCCCACGGGCACATGGAACAGCAGTCCATATTTTTGGCCGGGCACCTGGGGCAGCAATCAGCGCGAAGCCCCGGATGGTAGCTACCCGCTGTTGCCCTTCGTGATGCAGGGCCTTGGCGAACTGGACGGCATGTACAGCGTGCCGGGCTACGGCAATTCCGTGGAGAACATCATCACCGCCAATGGCGTGGATCACCTCGTGGTGCAGGACGTGTATCGCACCGGGTACTACGACTATTGGGCACTGAAACTGGCATAGACCAACGCCGCATCGCCGACCTCGTTCCCTCAACTTTCACATGCTGATTGCGGTAGCGGTCGGCACGTAAGGCGTTCCAACACTTATGGCATTCCAATCCGGCATCACCACCTCGCCGAACGACCTGCTCGACAAGATCCGGCTCTTCGCCACCACCTACTGCGGCTACACGCAGTTGATGTACCAGGCCGACTCGGGCTACTACCGGCTGCACCTGCAGCACGCGGGTAGCGGTCAATACGTCAATCTGCACTCCTGGAGCAGTTACATCGCGGCCTACGGCTCGACCGCGTTTAGCAGCGGCCTGGCCTACGGCTCACAAACCGTATCGGGTGGCTCGATCTCGGCCAACCTGCTGTCCGGCAGTGCCGAATACTTCCTGTTCGGCGGCGATGGCTACTGCTATTGCGTCACGCAATACACCAGCACCATCTACAACATGCTGCTTTTCGGCACCATGACCAAGACCTGCAGCTTCACGGGTGGTGCCTTTCTGTCCGATAGCTATAGCGGTGCCGTGCGCGCCGACATCGACAGTGCGACCAATGCCTGGAAAACCGCCAACGGCTCCGGCAACACCTCGTCGCGCATGTTTTACACCAGCCTGACGCGGCAGCTCGACAGCTATTCGCCGATTACTTTCAACGGGGTGACGCCGCTGTATCCGATCACCGTCGAGGTGGGACGCACCACGCCGACCTACTATTACTCGATGGTGGGCTACATCCCCGAGGCCCGTCTGCTGCGCATGAACGGTCAGTACGCGAACAAGGACATCGTCACGCTTGGCAGCGATGAGTGGATGGTGTTCAGCACGTCCTATGGCGGCTACGCCTTCAAGAAATGACGACCTTTGCGGGAGGTGTGTTGCCCTCGGGAGCAAAGGGCGATCCGGCCTATGCCTTGCCGGAAAAATTCCTGCCGGCACCGTTTCGCCCGTATGAAGGGGCTATTGCGCGATTCTCCAGCGGCGGCTCCCTGACAAACCTTCTGCCGGTCAGCGAACTGCCGGTAGGCTTCGCCGGCTTCACGATCCGCCAGTTCGAGCAGCACTGGTATCACCAGATTCATCTGCTGCCGGGCAAGATCATCCTGGGCAACCTGCTGTCGACGCAGATGCGGCAGATCGAGGTGTGGAACGCGCATTTCGCCACCAAGACCCTGTCGGCCATCGTCGGCGAGAACGATGGGGGCATCGTGCTCTCGGGCAGCAGCAATCCGCCGACCACCTTCGGCATGCTTTCATCGCGCTTGTACGAGGTCTCCATCAGTCTTGATGGTCCCCCGGTCATCGAGGCGTCCTTCACCTTCCAGTTTCCAGGCGAGACACCGCGCCTGAGCATCTCGGGTCGGCGGGTCGTGGTCTTCGGCCTGCGGCCCCACTGGGGCGAGTCCTGGCTGGAACGACTGGCCTGGGCCACCGATGTGCTGACTGCCCGGGATGGCACGGAACAGCGCGTGAGCCTGCGCGTCAATCCGCGCCGTTCGCTCGAATTCACGATCCTGCTCGGGCGCGACGATGCCGCCTTGCTGGATGTCCTACTGTCGGCCTGGCAGTCGCGGGTCTATGCCTTGCCGATCTGGCCGGACAAGACGCAGTTGGCGGGAAGCTTGGTGGCGGGCAGCACCTTCATTCCACTGACGACGACGCATCTGGAGTACGAAGCCGATGGCCTGCTGGTGATCGGTACCGACAGTCGCAATACCGAGGCAGCGGAAGTGCTGTCGGTCGCCAGCAATGGGGTGACGCTCAAGCAACCCATCCTCCAGTCCTGGCCGGCAGGGGCCTTCGTGACGCCAGCGCGTACCGCACGGCTCCGTATCAGCCAGCCGGTGAGGCGGGTCACGGAAGCCATTGTCACCGCCCGGGTGGTGTTCGATATCGCGGGTAGCACCACGATCGCCAAGCAGGATAACGCCACCAAACTGAGCAATGTGCCGATCTGGCCGATGACTTTCCCGCGACCGAACCGGGAGCGCGATGTGGATGTGGAGTATCAGCGGCTCGCGGAGGTCCTGGACTACGAGACCGGAATCACGGCGGTGGATGACTCGGGGGTGCGACCGTTCATTCGTCGCACGTTCGATTTCCGCTTCACCAGTCGTGCCGAGATCGCCGCCTTCAAGGGCTGGCTGGCGGCGCGTGCCGGGCGCCTGGTGGCGTTCTGGCAGCCAGGTTGGGAAACGTCCATCGTGCCGACCCGCAAGATTCTGTCGAACCAGACGGTGATGACCGTGGCGGCACGGGGCTATGCCCTGTACTTCAACCCGATGCCGGGACGTACCGAAGCCGCCTTCCTGCACAAGAACGGCACCTGGTACTACCGCACGATCCTGAGCTTTGGTGCGGGGACCACCCCTGAAGAAGAAACGATGACGCTGGACCAGACCTTCGGCTTCGATGCCAACCCCGAAGACTGGCTCGCCATCTACTTCCTCGAAAAAAGCCGACTCGACAGCGACCAGATCGAATTGCAATGGATCTCCGACCGGATCGTCGAATCGGCGCTACCGATCAAGAGCATCAAAGGCTGAACATGTCCTACCTCACGCAGGAAACCTCGGTGGCCGCTGGCCTGCCGGTGGAACTTTATCGCTTTGTCCTTGGCCAGCAGATCTGGGCGGTGACCAGCGGCCGCGAGGTCGTGACTTACCAGGCGGACACCTACCAGCCAGCCGTTCTGCGTCGTTCCGGACTGGAGCAATCGCCGGATTTCTCGCGCAATGGCATCGAACTGGAATGTGCGCGCGACTTTGCGGTGGCCCAGTTGTTCGCCGCCAGCCGGCCCAACGGGGTGGTGTCCCTGACATTGTTTCGCAATCACTATGGCGACAGCGAGTACATCACTGCCTGGAAGGGCCGGGTGGCGTCGGTGGTGTTTGCCGGCAGCGGCGCGACGATCCGCTGCGAATCGATCTTCACGGCCTTGAAGCGCCCGGGACTGCGGGCGCATTACCAGACCGGGTGCCGCCATGCCCTCTACGACCCAGGCTGTGGCATCAACAACCAGGCCTACAAGATCGCCGGCACGTTGAGCGCGGTCGCCGGCCTGACGGCAACGTCGGTGGCCTTCTTGTCGCAGAGCAGCGGATGGCTGACCGGTGGCTACCTGCGCGTGGGCGGCGTGCCGCGCATGATCACCCAGCACTCAGGCGATACCGTGACCCTGTCCAGCGTCCTGCCCGGGCTGGCGGTGGGCAGTGCCTTCGAAGCCTTCGCCGGCTGCGACCGCAGTTTCTCGACCTGCCAGAGCAAGTTCGGCAATTCGCTGAACTTTGGCGGGTTTCCCTGGATACCGGCGAAGAACCCCTTTGCCGGCGACTCGATCATCTGAATCATGTGGACTCAAATTCTCATCTGGGTGGTGACCACGGTCATTGGGGCCTTGCTGAGCCCTCGGCCACCCAAACCGGCTTCCGTCTCGCCCGGCAATGTCGAGGTTCCGGTGGCGGAACAGGGCAAGCCGATCCCGGTGCTGTTTGGCACGCGAGTCATCCGCCAGGCCAACTGCGTCTGGTATGGCGACATCAAGACCACGGAAATACGCCAGACGTCTGGCAGTGGAGGCAAGAAATGATCGTGACACATGAGGATGCGAAGGCATTGGGCTATTGCAATGCCGGGCTGCGCAAATGGTTCCCGCGTGACGGGGTCAGCTTCGACAACTTCCGCAAGGACGGCGTGACGACTGACTGGCTCAGGGCCAGTGGTGATGCCATGGCCATTCGCCTCGCCGAGGCGGTTGAGCAACGCGAGCAGGTGGCCTAAGTGGGCGGCGGGGGGAAAGGCGGTGGCGGCTCGAGTTCCTATGTCGTCGGCCATCGCTACTACGCGGGGCTCCATCTGGTCCTGTGCCATGGGCCGGTCGATGCCATCACCCGCATCATTGTTGGCGAGCGCACGGCCTGGAGCGGCAGCATCACGAGCAGCCAGACGATCTACATCAATGCCCCGCAGTTGTTTGGCGGCGATTCGCGCGAAGGCGGAGTGCAGGGCTATGTCGAGGTGAAGTTCGGCGGCCCGGCCGAAACCGTGTCCGGCTATCTGCAGCAGAAGCTCGGCAGCATCATTCCCGCGTTTCGCGGTGTGCTGTCGCTGATCGTCCAGCAGTGCCAGTTGTCGGCGATGAACCCCTACATCAAGCCCTGGAGTGTCGAGGCACGGCGGATTCCGGCACCGGTGGCCCTGGGTAGCGGCTACATCAATGGCGACGCCAATCCGGCTCACATCATCTACGAGTGCCTCAACAATCCGACCTGGGGCTTGGGCCATGCCACCAGTGAGATCGATGCCAGCAGTTTCTCTACGGCGTCCTACACCCTGGGCAGCGAACAGTTCGGACTCTCCTTGTTGTGGGATCGCGAACAGCCCCTCGAAGAGTTCATCGGCGAAGTGCTGCGCCACATCGATGGCACGCTCTATGTCCATCCGCGTACCGGGCAATACACCCTGAAGCTCGCCCGGGCGGATTACAGCCTGTCCAGCCTGATGGTGCTGGATGCCACCAATATCCTCGCGCTGGAAAGCTTCTCGCGTCCGGCCGAATCCGAGCTGATCAACCAGGTCACGGTGCGCTACCGCGATCGCAGCACTGACAAGGATGCGGCGATCACCGTGCATGACCTGGCGGCGCTGGAACTGGCCGGTGGCGTGGTGTCCTCGGTGACGGTGGACTATCCCGGTATCAGCAACGGCACGCTGGCCTCGAAGGTGGCGCTGGGTGACCTCAAGCAGTTGTCCGTGCCTCTGGCCAAGGCAACGCTGGTCGCCAACCGCAAGGCGGCCAGTCTCAATATCGGCGATGTCTTCAAGCTGACCTGGCCGGAACTGGGTATCGCCCAACTGGTGATGCGGGTGGTGCGCATCAGCTATGGCACCCTGACCGATGGGCGGGTGCGCATCGAATGTGTCGAAGACATCTTCGGCTTGCCCTCGGCCACCTATGTGTCGCCGACACCCACCTCATGGGTCTCGCCGCTGACCGCCCCGGCCCCGGTGCCGTTCAGGAAACTGGGCGAGGCACCCTGGTGGACGGTGGTGAAGCGAGTGGTTGGCGAATCAGCGACGGCCCGAGCCGAGCTTGATCCAGAAGGCGGTCTCCTGGTGGTGTGCGCGAGCCGGCCCTCCGGAGATTCCCTTAACGTGAAGGTGCTGACGCGCCAGGGCAGTGCCGCCTTTGCCGAGGTCGAGGCGATGGGTTTCACGCCCAACGCAACGTTGATCAACGATATCGACCCGGCGGCCACTGTGCTGGCGATCGGCAACGGGCAGGACCTGGAATCGGTCGGCCTCGACAAGCTGGCCTATCTTGACGACGAGATCGTGGCCATCAAGGCGGTGAATCTCGGTGCCGGCACGATCACGGTGGAACGGGGCATTCTCGATACGGTTCCGGTGAGTCATCTGGCCGGTGCGCGGCTCTGGTTCGCCGATGGCGTCGAAGCCCTGCTCACCGAGCAGTATCTGTCCGGGGAGTCGCTGCAGGTCAAGCTGCTGCCGTCAACCGGCATGGGACGCCTGGCGGAGTCGGCAGCGACCGCCGACAGCTACACCTTCGCCAAGCGCATGATCCGGCCGTATCCGCCCGGGAATGTGCGCATCAACAATGTGATGTGGCCCACCGTGATTCTGGGCCAGATGGCGCTGACCTGGGCCCATCGCGACCGGATGCAGCAGACCGTCTATCTGGTGACGCAGTCGGAGGGAAACATCGGCCCCGAGGCCGGTGTGACCACCACCGTGCGCATCTACAACGAGAACCTTGGGCTCCAGAAAGCCATATCGGGTCTGACCACGACGTCCTTCACCTATACGACCACCGACGAAGCCACGGATAGTGGTCTGGGCCGGATCAACGGCCGGCTCAAGGTCGAGATCGAGTCGGTGCGTGACGGGCATGTCAGCTGGCAGAAGCAGACGCGGAGTTTCGAGCGGGCGGGTTTTGGCCTGAACTATGGCAAATACTATGGAGGCATCTGATGGCAAACGTTGATCCGAATCTCGGACTGACCTACGGCTGGACTCTCGGCGAGTCCGGGTGGCACACGACGATGGACGGCAATTTGAAGCGGCTCGGCGCAGTGGTCGGGCTCGCGGTCAAGGATCGGGATCTGGCCACGCCGCCAGCCAGTCCGGTCGACGGCGACCGTTACATCATTCCGGCCGCCGCGACCGGTGTGTGGGCTGGCAGGACCAACCAGATCGCCGTGCGCGTGGCGAGCACCTGGGAGTACTACACGCCGAAGGTCGGTTGGCTTTGCTACATCGAGGACGAGGCCGTACTCTCGGTCTACAAGTCCACCGGCTGGAGTGCCGGCATCGCGATCTGACATCGCTTTACCAACCCGACGAGCCCACCCACGAGGTGGGCTTTTCATTTCTGGAGGACGAAATTATGGATGCAACCCCAATGGAGCGCCGCAAGATGGTGACCATCCCGCAGGAAGAGTTTGAGGCGATGTTGGAGCGCGCTGCCGAACGGGGTGCTCGCGCCGCATTGCACGGCGTGGGCCTGGATGGCGAGGATGCCGCTCACGATATTCGGGAACTGAGAAACCTGCTGGATGCCTTCAATGAGGCCAAGCGCACGGCCGGCATCACCCTGGTCAAGATGATCGTCACCGGCCTGGTGCTGGCGTTGCTGGCTGGCACAGTGCTCAAGATCAAGTTGTTCGGGGGCCAGCCATGATCGAGACTTTGCTTGGTGGCCTGCTGGGTGGGGCCTTTCGTCTGGCCCCGGAAATACTCAAGTGGCTGGACCGCAATGGCGAGCGCAGCCACGAACTGGCAATGCAGGACAAGGCGCTGGAGTTCGAGAAGCTGCGCGGTTCGCAGCGCATGGCTGAGATCGGTGCCAGTGCCGATGCGGCGTGGAATACCGGAGTCATCGATGCCTTGCGCGATGCGGTGGCCGCCCAGGGGCAACGCTCCGGGGTGAAATGGGCCGATGCGCTGTCGATCAGCGTCAGGCCAATCATCACCTACTGGTTCATGCTGCTCTATTGCGCGGCCAAGACGACGGCGTTCGTGGCGGCGGTCACTGCCGGTGCCGGTTGGGGTACGGCGATTCTGCATGCTTGGACGGAGGCAGACCAAGCACTGTGGGCCGGGGTGCTGAACTTCTGGTTCTTGGGACGCGTGTTTGACCGGGTACGGCCGTGATCGATGTACCGCATGCGGCGATAGATCTGGCCAAGCGCTTCGAGGGATTCCATAGGGTGCCGAAGCATGATTCCAATCGGGCCTATCCCTACATTTGTCCGGCTGGCTACTGGACGATTGGCTTTGGACATCTATGTCAGTCCGATCACCCTCCCATAACCGAGGAGGAGGGGGAGTTGTATCTGGCTCAGGATCTGATGACGGCACTCAAGGCGACGCTGCGCTACTGCCCTGTGCTGGCCACTGAGTCTGATGGGCGTCTCGCGGCCATCGTCGATTTCACCTTCAATCTCGGTGCCGGACGACTGCAGACGTCGACATTGAGGCGGCGGATCAACCAGCGGGACTGGGCTGCGGCTGCGAATGAATTAGGTCGATGGGTTCGTGGCGGGGGTCGGGTGCTTCCGGGGCTCGTTGTTAGACGTGGTGCTGAGAAACAGTTGCTACTCAACTAGGTATTGCTGATCTCGAAATGTCGTATCACCTCATCCAATACGACATGGGTGAAATGCGCCACATCTGGCTCCTTGCTGGCCCTGGGTCCAGCCACATTTAGTACATGAATGACGTTACGTTGTAGCCAGTCTGCTATGCGAACTTTCCAATCCATCCCAGGATGGACATGAAGCCATGGCTTGCGAAGTTGATCCCCGAACTTCGCAGTGGCGAGGCTACCTCCTGATAAATTCGGAGCTATCGACACGATCAACGTAGCATCGGAGTCCTGGACGTTGGCTTTGGTACGCTGCCGGTAACCTCCGCCTGGCAGTTCAGCAAGCTGATAGGCTGCGTCGATGACGCCATCTTCGGCAAGACGTCCCTCGGGGCACCAACCGCCATGTGGAATCTGATGGGCAATAGACCAATCCAAGGCAGCGCGGTCTGCGCCCGTCTGCCCCCCCGAAACAATCTTGATTTCACCCATCCCTATCTCCAGGGCCTTACACAGCCAGCTTTTCGGTGGGTGACGCATCCTTTTGTTCGTCGGTTTCATCATCCTTCGGATCAACCAGTGGCCGCAGCTTATGCCGGTCAGTGATGCATTCATCCGAGTAGCCACGGATCAGTTCCTTGCCAGCCCATATCTGATGAAATGGCCGGCCACTGACGGTTCGGATCAGATAGGCGTCTTCACGCTCCTGATGTCGCCCCAAGTGGCGAATGACCTCCACAATCAAGCCAATGTTTTCTGGGCAACCGGCGATGATGACGCACCGCGTACCAGGTTTGAGTGCTGACATCGAGACCTCCCTTGCAAAATTGGTGCAGCCCAGACAACGAGTCCCTTCTCTCTACGGCCAATCCCGATGGCGGTATTTCTCCGACACGAAAAATGCTCTCGCTGCTGGGCTGCAAACTAAACCGGTGGGGGATGGGTCCTGCCAGCCACGGCTCCCGATCCTGCACCCTATGCAGGCGCCGTGGTTACCCCCAAGCAGGCTTCATGCATGATGTCACCTTTGTCGCTCACTAGATGAGCCTGCCTCATATCGCATTGGTGACGATCGAGAAGCTTCATCGACCCAATCCCATGCAACCTTGGCTGACGTTCCCCAAAACTGCTGTAGCTCCCGGACCAGTTGTCCTACCGCTTGGTTACATTCGGCAACTGACACTTCACTACTAAGGGCAAACGTCGACGAATCCTTCCGGTAGATGCACTGGCCAAGATCAAAATGCTGGCTGTCCCACATTAACGACCATTCGCCGAACATTGCCCACATAGCTCCAGTTGGCAGCAATTGTCGTGGGTAGATATCGGCGCAGCCTTCAACCCAGACCCATGGCTGATGAAAATCCTTTGTGTACCCAACTACGATCGTTGAACCTTCGGGAAACGGTAGTTGTGGCACCGAGGGATCGGGAATATCTTCATCCAGGATGGATGGATTGAACCCATGTGGCCCCAAATTGCCACGGCTTGGATGATTGCGCAGCCAGCCCAACTTCGCCTGAACTTCCTTGATGTACTGCATCCGATCGAACTCATATCGGACCACGATCAATTTATCGTCTTCAACATCATCGTCGTCATCCTTCTTCGGAATCGGATGGTAGCGACCATCAAACTCCCACCGAATAAGATTGCCTTCGTGCTGGACAAAGATGGGCTCCCAAAATCCAGCGCAGGCAGGTTCACCACAGCTGCACGTCTGAATATCGTAGGCGCCAGAAACAATAGCGCTCTTCCTGAGTTGCCCAAGATCAACACAATCATCCCCGAAGGGCTTTCCGTCGATCACCAAAGTAGCGATCAGCCCCCCGGAGGGAGGGCTTTCCACTTTCAATTCAAATATGGATGTCATGGGAATCACCCCTTTACACAAACGACCTGTTTCAACTTGTGCATGACATCGACAAGATCGGCCTGGTTGGCCATCACTGTATCGATGTCCTTGTAGGCCCCTGGAATCTCGTCAACCACGCCTTTGTCCTTTCGGCAAATCACACCTTCGGTCTGCCTTTCCAAATCGGCCTCCGTAAATTGCTTCTCGGCAGCGGTGCGACTCATCCTGCGGCCCGCCCCGTGCGCGCATGAAGTGAAGCTTTCCGGGTTACCCTTGCCTGTGACGATGTAGCTCCTTGCCCCCATGCTGCCGGGAATGATGCCGAGATCGCCTTCACGCGCACGGATCGCCCCCTTGCGAGTCACCCAGACGTTTTGGCCAAAGTGGTGTTCCATCGCCACATAGTTGTGGTGGCAGTTGACTACCTCACTAGTGACATCGAAATCTGGCAAGTGCCGCCCAAGTGCCTTCAGTACCAGATCGACCATGCATTCGCGGTTCTGCATGGCGTATTCCTGCGCCCAGGTCACCGCCTCGACATAGTCATCGAAATGCTCGCTGCCTTCCGGGAAGTAGGCGAGGTCCTTGTCCGGCAGGTGAATCATCCAGCGCTCCATGTCCTGTCGGGCCAACTCGATAAAGTAGGACGCCAGGGCATTGCCGATCCCTCGGCTACCCGAGTGCAGCATGACCCAGACCTGGTCGGACTCATCCAGGCAGACCTCGATGAAGTGGTTACCACCACCCAAAGAGCCCATCTGGTTCATCCACTTGGAGAACTTGCCGAAGGCTTTTAGCAACTGCGGATGTTTTTCTGTCATCTTGTCCAGGCGAGCCTCAAAGGGCATGGCCGCATGCAGGAGGACATCCTTGTCCTTGTGCTGGGCGCGACCGACTGGAACGTCGCGGCTGATTTGATCAAAAACCTTCTTCAGCGATTTCTCATCGATGTCGTTAGCCGTGAGCGAGAGTCGGCAGGCCACCATGCCGCAACCGATGTCGACGCCGACCGCCGCCGGAATGATTGCCTTGTGCGTGGCAATGACGGAGCCGATGGTCGCACCGATGCCAACATGCACGTCCGGCATGGCGGCCACGTGGTGGTGGATGAATGGCAGGCTGGCGATGTTGGCCAACTGCTGCTTTGATTTCTCATCAACCTCATCAGTCCAGATCTTGATCGGGACTCGTTGCGACGTAATCACTTCCTTAATAGGCATTCTTCTTCTCCATCAATTCGAGTGGGCGGACAGATTCGAACTGTCCTCCTTCAGCGGGACGACACGTCCCGAGCATTACGGGTTGCCATCCATACGGCCCTTTCGGTGCAGACGTGGTCATCGTCCTCCCTCGCAGTCGCCACGTATGAATCCGGTTCGCTGACGTGCTGCCATCACACTCGCCCTCATTGAAATACATCATCCTCTTCCGCTAGCTCACAGGATGAGCTAATTCAGAGCTCGGCTATGCCGAGGTAATCTTGCTGCCAGAAACTCCATTTGATCGGCCATGATGCCTCGCGCAGAGAGAATGAAGTGCTCGCACAAGCACGGGGCATAGGGCACGAAAAGCAATTGCATATGTCGTGTCTGCTCTGGCCGTCTGCCACCCTTTCGTTGATTGCAGGGGCGGCAGGCGGTGACCACATTGGTCCAGATATCTTGCCCACCTTGCACTCGCGGCACCACGTGATCGCAACTGAGATCGCGGGGTGAAAACTGGTCTCCGCAATAAGCACAGGTATAGCGATCGCGTCGGAACAACAAGGTGTTGGTCAAGGGGAGTTCCTCGCGCACCCAGGCATCAGGTTTGCGACCAGCCAAGGCAACGATCGGGCGCAATTCGAGGGTCGACTGTTCCCCGTCACGATTCCAACCGCCATGAAAGACGATGGATTGATCACCCCATTGCCAAGCAATGCCACCAGTCGCTGCTGCGGTCATTGCCTGTTCGGCGGTCAGCCATTGAGCTGGATTCCCTGCCACGTCGAGTCCTAGTATTTGCACCATTGATCACCTGTGGCGTCCCTTTCTGACGCGTAGTTACGAGTATTCGGATGCGGTTATGGGTGGCATGCCCGGCAGGGATTGAACCTGCAACCTCCGGCTTCGTAGGCCGGCGCTCTGATCCGTTGAGCTACGGGCATATAACGGGTGGGGTGTTCGACCGGTATCGATCCGGTACCTTCTGGTTCACAGCCAGATATGCAGGCCACTACACTACGAACACCATTGAAACTGGACGTGCAGGACGGATTCGAACCGTCGTGGGCTATTGCCTTCAGTTTTGCAGACTGATGCCTTCAACCGCTCGGCCACTGCACGATGAATTTGGTGCCTCCCCGCCGAATCGAACGGCATCCTCCTGTTCTTCAGACAGGCGCGCAGACCACTTACGCCAGAGAGGCATTGTTTGTTGGCACCCCGCGAGAGAATCGAACTCCCACCATGAGATTTGGAGGCTCATGTGCTACCACTACACCAGCGGGGCAATGCGATGTGGTGGGCGTCCCTGGAGTCGAACCAGGAATGTTTACCACGCGGGGCCGGATTTACAGTCCGGCGGTGCACACGCCATAGCACCAAGACGCCCGTTGATTATTGGTCAGGGTGGCTGGGCTCGAACCAGCGACCTCCTCGTCCCAAGCGAGGCGCGCTACCCACTGCGCCACACCCTGATTGAGCCGAAGCATTGACAGAAACGGTCCAGTCCACTGAACGCTTTTGACAATGCTCCGGCCACTGCTTCACAGCGCGGAAGAGGGCAACCTTCTGTTGCCGTCGCTGTGATTTCTCGGATTTGCCATGCGGCCCGGCTTTCCGGAACTTCATACTGGCCACGAATGGGTTTCGTGGCTTGATCTTGGGTTTCATGATTCCATCTCCTTGAGAGCTTCCTGCGCGACGATCTCTCGTCTCAGTTTTCCAAACCCGCAGTGACCCAGTTCCCGATGCTTGGCCCATCCGTTCATTTTGTTGGGCTTGCACAGCAGGCATCCGGCGCGAGCGTTCTTGCTGCGTTTGCGTTTGTGATGCATACACGTTTCCTTTCTGTTTTCGATTCGATCACCAGTACCAGCTTGCATTCTTGACGCGACGAGGCAGGGCAACTTCCCAGTCAGGGTTGCTGCGCCACCGATGCAGTTCCATTTCCTCACGTCGATCGGTACGATGATTCAGATAGCGCCGATACCAATGTGGTGCTGTGGCATGGGCGTAATCGCCAAAACCTGCATCTGAAAAGTAGTGCGCGAGCGCCTTTTTTCCTTCTTGGCTGTTAGGGTCGAGGACGAATCGTTGTTGATGGCCATTGATCCAGGTGGTGGTTCGTAGCACCCAGGTCAAGTTGTAGCGGGCATTACGCCGCCGATAAGTACGAGACATGACGTTCTCCTGTGTTGAGTCGTTACGTCATGGGGAGCCTCCTTTCCATCAGGGTTTATCTGGTGCCAGGCGACGTGATGCTTCAAGCCTGGCGCGATTGCCGCTGTTCTCAATCCCCCAAAAGGAATCGACAGGTCAGCGGCGCACCTGGGGGCTGTCGGCTTCGATACCCGGCGTGTGAGGACACCCGGCATCGACGCGCGACAGATCAACCGCATCCGAATTGTTTATGAGCAACCGTATCGACTGCGATACGAACCTTCCAAACGCGGAAGGATTTCTTGAATCAAAAACACAAAGCCCGGATTCCTTGCGGAGATCCGGGCTTCGGCGTTTGCTGCTGCCGTGGGAAAGTGGCTTACGCCATACTTTGCCCCAACCTGAATCTCCGTGCACCCGGATTCCACGAGTAGCCATGATGTGGATAACCATTGCAGGAGGTAATGCCGGTAAATCGCAGTTCATTCCCCATCGATCCATCAAGTCGCGTTTCTGCCTGGCGGATGGCCATGGCGAGACAGGGGCGCTTACCGGTGGATGCCGGTCGCCGATTTGTCGCGATTGAGGTGATGAGGTTTGTTTTCATAATGTGTCTGGTTGCGGGAGACGGATTTGAACCGCCGACCTCCGGGGTATGAACCCGGCACGCTGCCAACTGCGCTATCCCGCGTCTGATCCTTTTGCTGATGTCAATGAAGACGAGCTTCGAATGGATGCGGATTATGCTGACTCATTTTGCAAGAGTCAATCATCTTATGAAAATAATTTCGTTCTAGTGGTGCTTTTGATACACTTACGAAACAGCAATCCTGCTGACCCATTTTGGACCCTGTCGTTTTGTGAGGATCGACACCATGTCCCGCTCCATACCTGCCAAGGGCAGCCCAGTCACGCTGGCATTTCGCATTCGTGTTGTCATGGCCGAACGGGGCATACGCTCTGTTGCCGCGCTACAGCGCATGCTGAAAGCGATTGGCGTCGATATTTCCGTACCCCAACTGATCAGAATCGTCGATGGCCAGTCCACGCATGTCTCGACAGCAGTGTTGGGCGGACTCATTGCTGTTCTTCAGTGTGGCATCGAAGATCTCATCGCAGTCGCCTTGCCAGAAGGCACACAGTCATCTGGCGCAATCGAACCTGCTTACTAATGCATTAGCGACGAATCAACTGGTCACCATCGAAGAGGCCGAGATATTCCCCATCCGAGGAGTAACGCCTCGCCGATTTTGGGTAACCGCCTTTGATGAAGATGTCACCCTCGACGATGTAGTCCAGTAATCCGCCACATCCGGGGTGAACCATCAATTCGTGAGTGGGATCACCGGGATCGGCGCGGCGTTCCAAGCGATCGAAATTGGTTCCGCTACAGGTCAAACAACGTGATGGGCTCTGACGAGATATCAGGAATTGGATGCCGGCAACTGCTTCATCGAGACGCTTCGTCCAGTCAGCAAAGGTTTCCAGTGTGACCTCCGCTCGATAATCAGCGGTTTCATCTGACCAATAGCGGCCATCATAGGTCCAGCGCTTGCTGAATAACCGCTTATCGATCTGGATGGATGCTAGTCGTTGTTTCACGAACTGAATCTCCTCAATCCATCCGGTAGGGTCCAAATCCTCGACGCTTTCAATCCCGCCACAGTCATGACACCAGGCGGGAGTGGTTAGCACTCGAACCTTTTTACCATCTGGCAATGCATATTCACGTCGCCCGCTAAAGCCACTCGACTGCGAATAGCCGCATCGGTTGCACTTGATAGAAATGATCGGAATCGTCACAGGAGTCTCCATTGTTCTGATGATTGCCTCGAAGTACAGTAGCATCTTGCTGGCTCACCAAGTGAGCGAGCTAGAAATGGGAGAGGCTGATGGATCGCACGGAACGGTTCTACAAGATCGATAAGGTACTGACGGAACGCAAGCGCGCCACGTTCGAAGAGTTGCTGGAATCCTTATCGGTATCTCCGGCCACACTGAAACGCGACCTGGAGTACATGCGCAACCGTCTCAATGCCCCCATCGTTTGGGACAGGGATGAGCGGGCCTACTGTTTTGACACCAAGAACAAACAGGTTGGTGATCAGTATGAGCTACCGGGCCTCTGGTTCAACGCCTCGGAAATTCATGCGCTGCTGACCATGCAGCATCTGCTGACCGGCATCGATTCGGGAGGTCTGCTCGGCCCGCATGTTCAACCTCTCGTGTCGAGACTGAACGCTCTGATGGGCGCCGCCGAAAACACCCAGGAGGAAATCCGCAAGCGCGTGAAGATTCTCGGTGTCCCGGCCCGTCGCATGACGCTTCAGCACTTCGAAATGATCGGTTCGAGTTTGTTGCGCCGCAAGCGTTTGTCCATCCGCTACTACGCACGCTCCACCAACGAGACGACCGAGCGTGAGATTTCCCCGCAACGACTCGTGCATTACCGGGAGAACTGGTACCTCGATGCCTGGTGCCACACGAGGGAGGGCCTGCGCAGCTTCTCACTCGACTCGGTCCAGTCAGCCGAGGTATTGAACAAGTCCGCAAAAGACATTCCCCAAAAGACGCTCGATGAAGTTCTCGGTGCCGGCTACGGGATTTTTTCTGGCAAGGATGTTCGATGGGCCACGCTTCGGTTTACCCCTGACCGAGCCCGCTGGGTATCCGCCGAGCGTTGGCATCCCAAGCAACGATCGCATTTCGAGGACGATGGCAGCTTCGTGCTGGAAATCCCGTTTGCCGACCATCGGGAACTGCTGATGGATATCCTCAAGTACGGCAGGGACGTGGAGGTGGTTGCTCCTGCCGACTTGCGCAAGAAGGTCGCCGAAGAAGCACGGGGACTGGCCGACTTTTATTCAAGGCGCTGACGATACAAGCTCATCTGGTGAGCGTGCCAGGCAATAACGTGGTCACCATACTAAGCGATGGGAGCGTGAAATGCCGGGACATGGAGATCATTGGGGAGCCTTGTATGACGTCGATGACTACGTCAATGACAAGCTGGCCAGGGACTGCCAGGAAAGCAAACTGATCAGCCAGCACCCATGCCGTGACGTCAAGGGCAACAGCGAGCGTAGCGAGGAAGTGGCTTGTCTGCGCTTCGGCGGTGATCGGTTCGCCAACCAAATTCTGGTCGTAACGGACTCGTCCGATTCAAGCCGCTTTCTTTTCAGCGGCTATCCCGTAGCGCTCGATGGGGTTGTACAGACTGTCACAATCAAACGCGTCGATCCGTGGGAATACGGTATCGAGGGTTGGATTCACGCCCGTGCAGCTGATGCCGCATCGGTCAGCTTCTTCGACACCATGTTCTTTGCCGGTTCCGACCAGTTGGTCCCGGACCAGGAGGTGGATGTTTCGTTTGCCGGGCTTGCTTACTGGCTGCGGCCGATCCAGATGCGCTCGTTCGAGATCAAGGAAGGCCCAATGTGGGAGATGGAACGGGAACGACGGTTGAAGGATGGCGAAACTGAGAAAGAGGCCAGTCGTCCTGTCGAAATTCACATGACTGGCGCGTCAATCTTCCTGCCACGTGGTGGTGATGAAATCCCTGACGATGCCCAGTTTCAGGGGGTCATCGAAGCACTGGACAGTTTCGAGCACGATGGACAACGCATCTATCGGATGGAGATGATCGTCATGCGTCCGGACGATGGAGAATTTCGGATCGCGGTTTTCGCCGCAGAACACGTCCTCGATGGCTACGTTCCCCAACTGGGTGAGGATGTCGAGGGTATTCTTTGGCTGCAAGGACGGATCGTTCATGCGGAAGCAACCCAAATAGGCCGGTAAGGTAATTCTAGGGAGAGAACCATGCACGGACTTCAAACGCTTGCAGTCTTGAATGAATTGGCCTGCTTGCCCAAATTCAACCACCCGCGGCTTCACTCACTCACGCATCTCGTTCAGCGCATGTCCTGTCGCAATAGTTATCGTGCTGCCTTGCTGCGGAGCATCGATCGCTACGGGGATCAACTCATCGACCGTCCGTACTACCGGCACGACGAAGGACTGGATGATCTGGAAGCCCTGTGCCAAGTCACATTGGGTGACATGCTGGAGGCGTCCATTCAAGAGATGGGGCGCCGCAAGGAGCAATGACATGGCTGGACGCGATACCTTTGCCGATGAAATCATCGCCATCCTTGGCGAAGCCACGGCATCGGGGAGTTTTCACAAAACCGTCGTCCTGGCATCGGGAGAGTCGGTGACCTATACGTTCAGCCAGGCTGTCGGCATGGGTTCGCAAGCTGCCGAGCAAGGTTACATAAAACACTTCGCACAGAAGCCGCCAGACTGGGCCCTGTTACAGCATCCGTATCATTTGACCCGATTGTGCCGGTTGGCCATCGATCATAAGTCGCCCATTCCAGAGAAATTGCCGTCCAATTGAGCATCGGAGAATCCATGACTGACAATCCCATTGGTCTGATATTGAAAGCCACCCAGTTTGCGGCGGACAAGCACAGAAAACAGCGCCGTAAGGACGCGGAAGCATCGCCGTACATCAATCACCCCATCGCTCTGGCCAATGTGCTCGCTAACGAAGGGGGTATCACCGACCCTGTCGTGCTATGCGGCGCGCTGCTCCACGACACGATCGAGGATACCGAAACCACGGCTGACGAGTTGCGTGCCGCGTTTGGAGATGAGATTACTGCTGTAGTCTTGGACGTCACCGACGACAAAAGCATCAAGGACAAGCAGAAACGGAAGGAGCTCCAGGTCGAGAACGCCCCTCACATCTCTCCCAAGGCAAAACTCGTCAAGTTGGCCGACAAGATCTGCAACCTGCGAGACATCGCTTCTTCTCCTCCTGCTGATTGGCCCAAGGAGCGCAAGACGGCCTATTTTGATTGGGCTGCCCGGGTCATCGCGGGGGTAAGGGGAACTCACCCCGGCCTCGAGGCGATTTTCGATCAGACCTACGCTCTCAAAGACACGGTCTAGCGTGGCAGCTGATCTGGCCAAGCGATTCGCTGCTGCAGCAAGCCTCATCGATGAGGCCGACAGCCTGATCATCGGAGCGGGTGCCGGAATGGGTGTGGATTCCGGTCTCCCGGATTTTCGGGGGCCGGGAGGATTCTGGCAGGTCTACCCCGCACTCGGTCGAGCAAAGATCAGGTTTGAGGAGATTGCTTCACCATCTGCCTTCCGCGACGACCCGACGTTGGCCTGGGGGTTTTACGGTCACCGCCTGAATCTTTATCGGGCCACACTTCCACACGAAGGGTTTCGGCTACTGAAGAAACTGGTGGATTCGATGCCACAAGGTGGTTTCGTATTCACGAGTAACGTTGATGGCCATTTTCAGCGAGGTGGGTTTACTGAGCAGGACGTGGTGGAGTGCCACGGCTCGATCAATCATCTTCAATGTCTGGAACGCTGCTCTGACGCCATTTGGTCTGCTAACGATTTCAATCCGGTGATCGATGAGGAACATTGTCGTATCACCAGTGACATGCCACGCTGTCCGGACTGTCGCGGATTGGCCCGTCCAGCCATTCTGATGTTCAGCGACTGGGATTGGGCGGAAGGCCGGACCAGAATTCAGTCATCCCGCTTTACCTCCTGGCGTCGCAAGGCCAACAACCCGGTAGTGATTGAACTTGGTTCTGGCAGTGCCATCCCCACGGTCAGGCAATTCAGTCACAGCCAAGAGTGCCCAATCATCCGGATCAATCCCACAGAGTCTCAAGTTCCTCGGCAGGGAGATATCGGAATTCCGACCGGTGCGCTGGCTGGCATCATGGGGATATGGGCCGCGCTATCCGGTAATAGCCTGGACTTCACGGCCTCGATTTGATTCACGCAGCTGACCGCAGTGTGACATCGGCCACCAAGGAGATTCGTTCGGCGCTGGTCATCCCGGCGTCGTCCGCTTCTGAAAATAAATCGGCAATGGCATCGTCACTGGCACGGTATGCCCCTTTACCAGTTCGGTACTCGCCACGGTTGTCCATGAGGCCAAAGGAAATATCGCCGATACGCCAGGTACGTCCAGTCATCTGATCAAATTCGATGATCTGCCGTTTGGCATCATCGACGATTTGACGGCGAAGCTCCTGAACCGTTTCGCTGACCCGCGCCGACGGAATCGAGTAATTGATCTTGGGCTCGCGAAGGGACAGTCCCTCGGTGCTGGCTTGCCTTGCACGTTCATCCAGGTTGTACACCTCGGCAATCGGTACCCGAGTCGAGGCATTGAGCGTGACACGCTCATAGCCAACAGCTTCACCACCCCGCTGGATTGTGGAGAACGCCCAATCCGCCGAAATGAATGAATCCAGTGCGGCTCGGATTTTCTGCTCAAGCGACTTGCGATCGTTCTGTGCAGTACTCACCAGCGCATGCACTTCGACCGTGATGCGGGCATCGTCCTGAACGATGGCTTTTTGCGCGAAGAGCTTGAAACGAAGGGTGTCGTCAGGCCGAATCAGTTCGGCAAGAGTGGTGATATCAGACATGGTGCATTCTCCTGGTTGATCCGGGTGACCGGCATGCAGGAGAAGATACGGGTCGAGAAGCTCACAGGATGAGCTTGCAGGATATCTTGCAATAGCTCATTTGGTGAGCTTTCGCATCAGTACGCTGATGCCATGAGCCGAAATGATCTGACCCACATGTCGAAGGGAAGAACGCCTTGGCGGCGTCATTTCCAACTGCGTAGCAAGCCGGTACCAAAGGAAATCGATCCAGAGCCAGTTACCACGCTTAGCTATGCGGCAAGGACAGCTGAGCCGCCGACCTATTTGCCTGACTGGCAACGACAGGAAGCATTGCGCCGACTCCTCATCCTTTGCGAATGGTTGGATGAACGGCTGGATCGTCCCGCCCATACATACTCGAAAAGAAAGGATTACCGCCAGGTCCATGTGTTCGATGGACTGTACTACTCGATCAATTACGAGGATCGCTACATAGCCTCCGGGACCCTGGTCAATGGAGAAAAAACCCATACGAAGGGGATATTCGAGGTCGGACGGCCTTTGACATCGCGTGTTTGGCTCTTGCCCATCCTGAAAAATCTCAATCTCGCGAACAGTGTCCAGGGCGACATCTTCTTTGACGCGTCGATGATCGCGGACATTGGCTGGTGGCTTGCCGATACCGCCTATCGACTATTGCTGCGTAATCCGGAGTTTCAGGAATTGCGACGCATTACCTTGCCCCGGCTATTCAAACTTCCCAAGGATATCTACAGCATCGCATTGGCTTCGCGACCGCGCCCGATTGGGCCTCTGATTGATTCCAGGACGGTGAATGATGTCTGGAAAAACGAAAAAGCCTTCCGGCAAGTGGCCAGGGAAAATCCCCATTTACTGCCGCTTCTATTGGCGTTCATAGAACAAATTCCTCCCGGGCAGACGGTGCACACCAAAGATCCGATCATGACGCTGAAGGACAAATTCAGGGAGTCTGGGCTCTCAGAGGCGTCATGGCGCTACGTTGTTCGACATGGATCGCGAATTTTCAGAGTGCCATGGGAGATCTCGAATGGGCAATCCCCTCTTGAAGTTGCGATTCGATACCTCGAAGCACTTCAGTTTGCCGATTTGCCACCGCCACCACCACCCTCAGTGGTGAAAGCATTCCTGCACGGATATAACAATCACCGTGATCACGACGCCAGAATTACAGAACACTTCCAGTGCAAGGTCGATCCCGTTGTATTGCGGGTGGGGTTTTGGGAAGCTGATCGGAGGCGTCGAGAATCCTTGGTCGAAGGCTTTGCTGAGGAGTTTCTTGGTGTCTGCTGGTGGTCCGAGGGGGTTCCCTATCTCCTGGATGACAACCAGGCCAAGGCAGGGTGGCAATGGTTTGTTCGCCGCTGGCAGGAAGAGGAGGAGGCGCAAACACTACTCGAGGACGCCGAACCATTGCAATGGCTGACCCGCGTTGAAGAGTATCAGTTGGGACAATTTGACGTGGTTCCCATCAACTCGTCAGAAGAATTGATCCGTGAATCACTCGCGATGCGGAATTGCCTGCAGACCTACATGGACGACTGCGCCAGTGGCGACTTCGAGGTTTATTCGGTCAGGGACAGAAAAACAGGAAAGCGAAGAGGGTGTATCGGAATTCGATTTGATTCCGATGGAATTCCTACCATCGCAGATATGAAGGGGTTTGCGAATACCCCGCCGAGGGGTGAGGTCCAGCAGGTAGCATATGACCTATTCGTCAAACTTCAGGATGTGGCCTGGGACTGAATAGAGAGGCATCGGTAATGAAGAACATATTTGTCCCAACTCGTGACGGATCCGACTGGCAACGCCTGCTCGCCAAACCGAAACTGCACTGGAAAAAAGGGGCGTCTGCGATGACTGCTGCGGCGGCATGGGAATCCGCTAATCCCAGCCTGCCGGTTGAGATCCAGTCTTTGCTGACGGGAACCGAGCAAACAGCACTGAGCGACTTGTCACTTCTGGCCGCCATCCCAGAATGGGAAGTCAAGTTGCCTGGAGGAGAAACTACCTCCAATACTGACATCCTGGCCCTCTGCCGAAATGAAACTGGGCTCTGTGTCTTAGCGGTTGAAGCCAAGGTGCTTGAAGACTTTGGTCCATTAGTCGGCGAAAAGCGCCATCAGGCGTCCGATAGACAGCGCGAGCGACTGGACTTCTTGCATCGCCTTCTCAGGGTTGATCATTTTGATGACAGGATTCGTTACCAACTGCTGCATCGAACCGCTTCGGCCTTGCTGACAGCCACCAACTTCCATGCGGCAACATCGGTGATGTTGATACATGCATTTTCAACGCCCGTTGAGCGACAGCATGACTTCACTGCGTTCTGTGAAGCAATGCGTTCCGAACAAGTAGCAGATCGAGTATATGTGGTTCGCGGATTCGATCGCCCAACGCTCTACCTGGCATGGTGTGAGGGAAATCCGAAGTTCCGTGAAGTACAGCTACCCAGTATTGTCTAGTGAGGTTTCGAATGGATGGCCAACTGATTTGCCCTGAGTTCAACTTCGAACTATTTTGCTACCGCATTCTGGCAACAGAGCCCAAGGATCCAATCGCGGTGATCGATATGGCCAACCAAGAAGCTTGGTTGGCTCGACGACAGCATCAGGCGAAAACAAAAGACAACGATTTTCGTCGTGGTTCTCGTGGCCGTACTTATTGTGAGGATCTGGCGCGAATGGTCTCGGTGCTGATGAACGGCAATTTTCCATCCAGCACTAAACCGGAATTCAAGGCAGCGATAAGGCCTTTGGCACTTCACCTCCTGAAACGCTACGAGATCGGCCAACTCAGGCAATTGCTCTGACTGCCGATGGAAAGGTGAGGTGCCGCTGTTTATCCATCCGCACCCACCAATACGAATGAACAGGCCAGCGGCATGCCTGTTAGCTGTCGATTGCCGGTCCAGGCAACTACAGGACATCCGGCCGGAGTTATCGACAGCCCCTAATCGTCCGAATTGTTAAAGACCATCGTATCGCCCACACGGGCAGCACTACGCCCCTCCACACGGAAGGATTTTTCAAGTCGGTGATTGATCGAGAGAAGCCCTTGCGATGCTGATCACTATTTGTCCAGTGACGTCGTTTGGACGATCCCGGAAAACTCGCGCAGGATGTCGGGGTGGTTTTGGGACAAGAAGCGGATCACGGCTTCGTTGTCCAGCAACTTGGTCAAGTACCCCTTGGCAAGCACCAAATTGAGAACGTCTTGACCATAGGACTGCTCGACCAATTTGAACTGCCCCTCGAGGTTTGCCATTTCGCGCTCCATCTTTGCCATTTGATCAGCCGTGACACCCTTTAACTTCTTTGGCACACCTTCATTCACCAGCATGTTGATGGGTGTTGCTGCCAACAGCGCTTGGGCGTAAGACACCGTGATGTTGTTGGTGGCCACCATGAGCTCGACGCACTCCACCTGTCGGGTCGGTTTCATCTTGCGCAGTACGGGGCTCAAATTGGCCGAGAAATGTTTGTCCTTGAGAAGTCGTACTGCCTCTGCACAGATGCCGTCCAGGAGATTGATTTTCTTGGTGATGTGCTCAATGTCCAGTTCCAGCGATTTCGCCAAGCGATCTGGCGTGACGCCACGCTCCACGGCACGACGGATCATGAAATGTTCCTGAATCGTCGATAGACGGTTGATTCGGTTGTTGTAGGTGTAACTCTCATCGTCCTTGGCGATCAGGCACAGGGCACTGCTGAACCCCAATTCCTGAAGCGCGAGCACTCGAATATGCCCATCCAACAGCAGGTGCATGCCGGTGGCCTTGTCCGCTTTTGCGATGGTTAGGGGTTCAATCAGGCCGATGGCATCAATGGATGCAACGATCTGCTTGAACTTCCTGGAATGCGCAAGCCCGTCTGGTGGTTTTCGTGAGGGCAGCAGTTTTTCAAATACAACCGTAATCGGTTCAGGAACAAAGCCAAGGTGCATTTGGGTCATGCGGCATTCCCTCCGGGCCAAACGCGTTCGGCGATGTGTTTGGGCAATGTTTCCAGCCCTTCAGCACGAAGCAAATTGGTGAAGTTTTCGTCGGCGAGGAGATGGCGCATGGCTTCCACCACAAACAGCAATCGCTGCTGCGCGAATTCCGCTTTCTTGACCATCAGTTTTTGGCGCCCGACCTCCTTTTGATAGGTACGGACCAGGCTCGAAGAGGTGACATCCGGAACTTTTCGAGGCGCCCCTCTGGCAATGGTTCGTCCCAGAGTCCTGCGCTTCTCAATCACCTTGCGCGCCTGAATCAAGTGATTTCCACGCAATTGCCCGTTCTCATACGCTTCCTGCAGCGCCGCTTGGATATCCTTATCTTTGCTACCGGCGCCTGCAATGGTCAAAGCAGCGTTGAGTGGGATACGTCCTTTTTCCACGGCAATCAGCAGTCGCTCTTCACCATTTTTCAGCAATTGCAAAATGCCATAGACGTAGTCTTCTCCCAGCCCTGTTTTGAGCGCGATCGCTTTCTTGTCGTAACCCTGTTCACGCAACTTCTCAATGCCTGCAAGCAGTTCCAGAGTGCGTCCCCTGCGGCGAGCAATGTTTTCCGCCAGACTCATGATGAAAGCGTCCTCATCACTGACATCAACGACCATCGATGGAATCGTCGTTTCGCCCAGTGATTTGAATGCATTGAGCCGGCCCTCACCGCAAATCAGCATGAACTTTTCATTGCCATCCGCGTCGGTTCGCGGTGTCACGGTGATCGGTTTCTTCAGGCCGATATTCTTGATGTTGCCCACGATATCCGCGAACACCTTTCCATTGCGGTCGCGTGAGTTGAGTACCTCGATCTTGTCGATCGGAATCATTCGCAAGTTGCTGGATGGGGTCTCTTTTTTCATGCGGCTCTCCTGACGCGTGTGCGTTCGGCCATGCCATAGAGGAAATCCAGGCTGTCGAACCGGTAACTCTCGAACTCGATCCCATTGTTTTCAGCCAAGCTGATGCGTGGTTGGCCAAAATCCAGTTGCGGCAGGAGGTAGTAATCGAGGGCGGTTTGGTTGGAATGGTCCAGGCGCACCGCCACTGTGATGTCCGGCCGCAAACTGGCATCGAAACGGACTTTCCACCGATGTCCGCCAGCCTCTGTGGTGTGGCAGCGAACCACCACCACTGAAACGCTGAACTCTTGATTGACACTCAGCAGATCGGTCGCAGGATCGCGGACGACCAGTCCACCAATTTCTCTGATTTGCGCCTCAGTATCTGCCACGATGACTGGATGCACCCGGCGCAGGAGGCGATTGATCTCCAGGTAACGATAGTCACGATCGGGTGTGAATCCGACCATCTGGTAGGCTCGTATCAGACTGCCAAAGCGATTCACATAGACAGCGGCCGAAGGCATGTTTTCGGTCTCGTCGATGATCAACCCTGACAGGAGCCCACGGTTCTCGTAGAGGACGCGCAGTCGTTCGATCAACTCCTCGTCGGTATAGCGCCGATTTCGTTCTCGGATGATGCCCTGTGCCGTGTAGAACAAGTCGGGTTGGACGATGGGCTCGAACGCTGCTTCCTTCTTGATCCACATATCCCTGGGATTCACTACCCGGGTTTTCTTGAGCTTGAAGGAGATCCGGTTGTAGACGTTGTTGCCGATGTACTTTTCATTGGTCAGGATTTCCTGGACTGTGGCACGCGTCCATTCTCGTCCCAAGTCAGTTTTCACCTTCATGGCGTTCAGGCGGCTGGCAATCTCGGAGGTCGAGATGCCGTGATCGATAAACCATTGGTAGATCAGATTGACGGTACGAACCTCATCATCCGGGCCAGGCATCAGGATGACGCGGTCGGTCTGCAAACTCTTGTGCTCGCCGCGAGACAATTCGCTTTTGATCGATCCGTTCTGATCCACGAGGATGCGGCGCAGGCCATATCCGGCAGGGCCACCTTGCCGATACCCCAACTCAATCAGCCGACACTGACCTGCGAATACCTTGGCGGACAGTTCTCGGCTGTACTCGCCAGCCATGGCACGTTTGACGCCCTTGACGATGGTGGAAACGGGCGAGCCATCGTTTTCGAACTGCTCGGCGCAGTAGGCCACCTGTATGCCGGCGCGGCGGCAAATGTATTCGTAGTACGCGGATTCGTCGGCGTCCTGGAATCGCCCCCAGCGGCTGACGTCGTAGACCAAGATGATCTGGAAGTCGGCCTGGCCGGATTCGACGTCCTTGATCAGTTGCTGCAGGGCCTGGCGGCCATCAATGCGCAGGCCACTTTTTCCTTCATCGGCATAGGTCTTGATGATCTCGATGCCACGGTGGGCCGCATATTCCTTGATTTTGTCGCCCTGATTCTCCGTCGAGTACTGCTGATGCTCGGTGGACATCCGGACATACTGGGCAGCCTTGAACAGCGAAGCTTGGCTTCCGTCTTCTGTGTTTTCTTGTTCTTCCATCGCCGAGATCGCCCCTTTGCATACGAAACGCTGCCTCTCGATCGTCGGGCATCATGTCGCGTCGTCGGATGCCAGATCCGGCATGGTGTCAGGGACGGTTGTGCTGAAGGTCGAGAATGCACGCGCTGCAAGTTATCAGTCCAGCGCGGCATTCCCTATCACGTCCTCATTTGCAATCAGACGTCGACATGTAACTAACGCATTGATAGAACTGTGATTTCAACGATCAACTCGTATTCATTTGCAATCACATCCGCAATGATAGGAATGAGCCGATAACGCCCTGACGACACAGTAAATTCCTTCGGCAACACGTCCTCATTTGCAATCACTGGGTTTCTGGCCCGCTGATTGCGTGTCTGCTGTAGATTTCGATTGCGGTTGGCGTAGTTTGGATTGGCCTGCCGGTATTGCTTCCAGTAGTCCGGATTCGCATCTCGCCACAGTTCGATTTTCTGCGGTTCGTTGCCATGGTAGTCAGCGTCGACCTGCCGTTTTTGTTCCAGCCAGCGCCGACGACGCTCTCGCTGGCATTCAGGAGACGAGCAGTAGGTTTGGTTGGGGACTTTGGGGTGGGGCAGAAATTCGTTGCCACAGGCTTTGCATTGCTTGGTCATGATGCACTCCATTCATAGATTGAAATGGAACGTGCGTGACCGGACCGCCTTCGGCCGGGAAGGGTGCTACCGGGTGGGCGTGTTCTTACACGCCCGTTCCGACCCATCGGGTCAGACGTCAATCACCCGATGTACCGCAACACTACGGGATAAGTCGATGAAATGGGTGTAATCGGGCGTGAGAATGGTTTTCTTCTGTATTGGGTGTAAATGGGTGTAGTATTGGTTTCATGATTCGTTCTGACACTCTCCAAATCACTCCCGAGGTTCTGAGCTTGATTGCCAGGATCGAAGAGTTCAAAGGTGCATGGCGTGCATTAGGGACGCTGGCGCCCGATCGGCTGTCGGCGTTGCGTCGCGTGGCCACCATCGAGAGCATCGGCTCCTCAACCCGCATTGAGGGCAGCAAACTGTCCGACCGGGAGGTTGAGCGGCTGCTGTCGAACCTCCAGATCAAGTCGTTTGCGACACGAGACGAACAGGAAGTGGCCGGCTACGCCGAGTTGATGGATCTGGTGTTCAACTCCTGGCAGGACATTCCCCTCTCCGAAAACCACATCAGGCAGTTGCACCAGATCCTGCTCCAGTACAGCGAGAAGGATGACTGGCATCGCGGCAATTACAAGACCAATTCGAATAGTGTCGCGGCATTCGATGAGGAAGGGAAGCAGATCGGCATCGTCTTCGAAACGGCCACGCCGTTCGATACACCCCGCCTCATGACTGAATTGGTGGAGTGGACCCGTCAAGAAATTGAGAAAGGGAAGTTGCACCGGCTGCTGATCATTGCCGTATTCGTGGTGATCTTTCTTGAGATTCACCCATTTCAGGACGGTAACGGTCGGCTCAGTCGTGCGCTGACCACGCTACTGCTGCTGCAGGCGGGTTATGCCTATGTGCCCTACAGTTCGCTGGAGAGCGTGGTCGAGCACAACAAGGAAGCCTACTACCTAGCCCTTCGCCAGACGCAAGGGACGATCCGGACCGATGCACCGAATTGGCAGCCGTGGCTGATGTTCTTTCTACGTGCCTTGTCTGAGCAAGTGAAGCGCCTAGAAAAGAAAGTGGAGCGGGAGAAACTCGTCCTGGCGGCATTACCGGATCTCTCGCTGCAGATCGTCGAGTTTGCCAGGGAGCATGGACGCGTCACGATAGGCGAAGCCATCAAGCTGACGGGTTCAAGTCGTAACACGCTCAAGCAACACTTCCGATCTCTGGTCGAAAAGGGGCATCTCAAATTACATGGAAGCGGGCGTGGCGTTTGGTATGAACTGCAATGAAGGGTTCGAATGCCGAAGCGGGATTCGAACCGACTCGTCGCAAACCCTGATGGTTGCTGAGTTTGATCCGCACTAAGAGAGGCCAGAATCACCTAAGTCAGGAGGTTCTGCACTCGATGTTCGTGGCCGAATTTCCCTTGAAAACGGCCGTAATGCTTGAGAGATTCGAACTGTCGATGCAGATTTTCGAATGTCTTTACCGTATAATTTTCAACGGATTGGCGGGAACTACATCAAATGTTAGTTCTTTTTCATTTGGGCCACTTCTGGCCCGCCAAAGTCATCGTAGCAAACCAGTCGCCGACTGGAGGACGACCCCGCCGCGCCCTGTGCGCCGCGGGGTTTTCTTTTCCCGACGATTCCGATAGAACCCATCCCGGCCGCATTCCACGGCACCGCCGGATCCGGGATCGCGGCCTCTCACCGCGCTTTATTTGGCAATGGCTCGCACTGCATCACTGCTTGGCAGCAGGTGCGCATGATCCAGTCTGCCGAGACTGAGGATGGCAACGTCTGGCCCGACCACGATTCGCACGCTCTGGCGATTGCCGGCGGCAAGCCCATCAGTCCCGATTCCGTCGCGCTCGGCAAGGCGTCCTCCGGCATCGGCAGTCCATGGCCTCTGATGGCCTTTCGGCACGCCTTTCCGGGCGACTGACCGTGAACCTGTTCGGCAAGGTATCCAACACGGATAAGCGCGGATTTTCTGCGGAAACCGAGTCGCGGGGTATCGGAGAGGGCATCGTGAGCGTCTCCGGCAGGAGCGCTAGGGGCGATCCTCCTCCTCTTCCTTCTAACGGCCTTCGCAAGCCGTTGGTTCTAGGCTAGCGAACAAGCGCCTGCGACAACAACCTTCTCCTACTGCTGCCCCTGAGCGATTCAAGCCTTCTACAGCCAGCCCCGGGTACTGGGCTGCATTCCGGACCCTGGGCGCAAGGGGCTCGTTCAGCCGCAAGCAAAGGACTCAGGTGCAGGCGGCGCCTTGGGCACCGCACAGCGCCAGCCGCAGGTATGCCAGCGATAGCCACAGCCACAGGAGCAGGAAGAAAGTGACCCAGGGTATGTGGCGATCGAGGATGACGCGAGGGGTAAGCGCTCTCACCAGCCGGATGACGGGCCCGGTGATGATCTGAAACAGACGATAGATGACATTCCGCTCCCGGCTGGGACCCGCCAAGAGCCAAAGAACGCCTTGTCCGAGAAGAAACAGCCCGGCCACCTCGATCAGGGCGCGCAAGACGCTGACGACGATCACTGGGCTGGCAAGCACTGTACGCTTCCTAGGTCATGCTTCCGGATATCCCACCATCTCGGTCTGGGCTTCGCACCGAGGGCGAGAGGTGGGAAGACAATCTCCGGCAATACAGAAGAATCTCAATCGCGGACCCTGCGCTGAACCCAGCGGAACCCTCTGTTGATGGCCGTCCCGGGGGTCAGCTTGGCAAGGCCTTCATTCCCACTCGATCATCAACAGCTCACGCAAGTCCACGTGGTTAAAGGGATTGGCTGTGATCAACATGGGCCTTTACCGTCGCATTTACCGTCAGAAAGAGAGGCCCTTTGCTGGCGCGGATTTGCGGGGCACTGACCCATCATCAATCACGTCTTAGGATACCGCAGACAGTCGCGTGGCGAGTAAGTCGGTCTGCTCGGCAAACTTCCTCGCATCGGTCTTCTGCAACTGCGCCAAGTTGTGCAGCTTCCAGCGGATGCCCGGCAGTTGTTCGAGGTGCGCGATACCGAGCAGCGACCACTCCGGCGCGCCAGCGGCCAGCGACAGCAGGAAGCGCCGCTCGTAGTCGTCCAAGCCCTGCTGGATTTCGCGCACCATCCGTTCCCGCGCAGCGAGCAACGCATCGAGCGGCACCGGCTCGGTCGTCATGCCTTGAAAGTTGTGTTCGTAGTCGTGTCGGATGTCCCGCATCGGCGTGAACAACACCTCATGGATCGGCCGGTTACTGCTGGACAGATAGACCACGAAAGCACGCCGGATACCGGGCGTGATGCCCTCGTGCGCAAAGAGCTGCATCACGTCGAACAAGTCACGCGGATGCTGCCGATCCAGCGCCGCCACCAGTTTGCCGCCGTACACGTCCTCCAGCGACACCACCGGGATTTCCAGATCGGCCATCAGCGCGTCGCGAGCGGCCGGCGTGAGCGAAGCGCGATGCACCGGCTGCACTGTGCCGCGCATGACGAAGTTGACTTCGACCTTGACCTGGATCGAACCACGACGCACCAGCAACTTCGTCTCTCCGGCTGCTGCCGCTGCTGCGTGTGTTTGGAATCCTCGCTTCTTCAACCGCTCGGCCACCTGCCGAACTGCCTCGTTGATGCGCGCCAGTGCCTCGTCGCGCGGCAGCGTGTGATCGGGAAAGACCAGATCGAGATCGACCGACAGACGCGGCATATCGCGCATGAACAAATTGATCGCGGTGCCGCCCTTCAACGCGAACGTGTCGTCCACAAACACCAGCGGTGCCACCTGCGTCAGCAGGCGCGCGGTATCGAGATAGGTCTGATTCACGGCTTGAGCACCAAGAGGCCATCGGCGGATCGAGACACCCAGGGCCGGTCGCTACCCGTCGGTAGCGTAGCCGGGTCGAGCTTGGCCGCCCAAGGCAACGATGCCTCGCGCCCGAGTTGCAGGCACAGCCGCACCGTCTTGATGTTCGTGCAGTGCTGCAACAGCTCGCGCAGCACATCGGCGCGCAGGCTGTACGCGCTTTCCACGAGTTCGCGAGCTTCCTGCAAGGGCTGACGCACGCCAACTTCGCTCAACACTTCCAGCAAGGCGCGCTCCGGCGCCGACACCTGCGGCGCCCCGCTGCGCTGCTCGAACGGGCCGACGTGCCGCAAGGCGGCTGGCTGCTCATCGAACAGGCGCTTGCGGTGGTACTCGGCCGGGAAGCGTTCGGTGAACCATTCCGGCAGGCGCGCTGCCGTCCAGCCATACAAATGCAGCACCGGCTGCTGTGACACGTACTGGCGCATGCCGTACCAGTCGAGCGCCGACTTGCCACCGACGTGCAAGCGCTCGAACCTGCGCTGCAACAGCAGCAGGCTGGGATGCAGGGCCAGGGTGTCGTTCGGACGAGCAAACACCCCGCGGGCCAGGCGCGTGAGCCAGCCCGCCTTGACGTAGTGGACAGCCAAGTCCGCGGAGATACCCAGCGCCGCCAAGTCCTCCGAGGTCAGCGGCGTCCCCGGTGCCAGCCGGGTGTAGAGCACATTTAACTTGCTTGAGTTAGTCGTAGCCATACTACGACTTCTACAGCTTTTCCAAGCAAACGTCAATTTGATATGGTGCATCCAGTCGTAGTGCAGATACGACAAGAGCAACACATCCAAAATCTCACCCCTTCGGCACAGTCGCACGGGACGACGGATGGGTGCCCTCTCCCCTGTGTTGGCGCGCGTTTAATACTACCCAGCGATGCGCGTTGAAATTTACCCAGGGGCTATAGCCGTCTGTCATTAAGGCGGCTGTTGGACAGTGTAGCGCAACTGTTCGCGGCGACACTGGTCATTGGGTTGGCGTTGGGGAAGCCGCGCAGGGCGTAGCCCGGAGCGGATTTCCCAACGCGGCGAACGATCCTCATGGTGCAGACTCCGCAGTTGGCTTCCCCCGCTTGCTCTGCTCACGTGCCTTGATGCGTGACTGCGCCGTGGCCGTGCTGTGGCGGAAACGATAGGACTCGTTGCCGGTCTCGACGATGTGGCAGTGATGGGTGAGACGATCGAGCAGCGCGGTCGTCAGCTTGGCATCGCCGAAGACACTGGCCCACTCACCGAAGGTCAGGTTGGTGGTGATCATCACGCTGGTGTGCTCGTAGAGCTTCGAGAGCAAATGAAACAGCAGTGCCCCGCCGGACTGACTGAATGGCAGATAGCCCAGCTCATCGAGAATCACCAGGTCCGTGCGCAACAGCGAGAACGCCAAACGACCGGCACGGCCTGCCGCCTTCCCCTGTTCCAGCGCATTGACGAGATCCGCAGTGGAGTAGAAGCGCACACGCTTGCCATGCTGGGTGATCCCCGATACCCCGAGCGCGGTCGCCAGATGCGTCTTGCCGGTGCCCGTGCCACCGATCAGCACCACGTTGTGCGCCTGGTCGGTGAAGGCCAGCGTAGCGAGTTCATCGATCAGCGGCTTGTCGACCTTTGATTGCTCGAAGTCGAAACCCGCCAGATCGCGATGCACTGGAAACTTCGCGCTGTGCATCTGGTAGCGAATCGAGCGCACATGACGGTCGGTGTGTTCGGCCTGGAGCAGATGCTCGATCAACCAGCGCGATGTCTGGATTCCGGCGGAATCCCCTTGCGCGGCCATCTCTTCCCAGGCGCCGACCATCCCATACAACCGCAAGCTCTTCAGTTCGGCAGCGATATCATGCATGGCTCGCCTCCGTACGCAGCCGGTCATAGCGACCGGCATCGGCAACAGGGGCGTCCTCAATCATGAGCGTCGTCGCAATCTGCTCGGGTGGCGGTGTCGACTTGAGCCGATGCAGCACGTTCTCGATATGTTCGACGCTGACGTTGCCCGACTCCAGCACAAGCTCGACGGCCACCAGGATGGCCTCGAGTCCGTGCCGGGGAACGGCGGCCAATATCTTGGCCATGAGGCGATCGCCACCCTCGCGTTTCAGCAGCGCGCCACGCAGGCGCAAGAGCGGTTCGGGCATGTCGGCGAACGGTGCGCCGTTACGCAACGCGCCGGGCTTTCTCGCGATCAGCGGAATGTAGTGCTGCCAGTCGTAGCAAGCTTCGTTGCGGCCGAAGCTGCGTACATGGCTGGCGACGACAGCGTCCTGAGCGACGAAATCGATGCGTTCCGGGTAGAGTCGAATCCCCACCAGTTGGCCCACCAGTTCGCAGGGCGCCGAATAACGGCACCGATCAACATTGACCAGACAGGTGCTCGACACCTTGCCGATGGTTTCTACATAGCCGTCGAACGGCACGATCATCGGCATCAGGCTGGGCCGCTCCTGCTCAAGCATCTCCGCCAGCGTAAGGTCGTAGCCCGGGTGCTTGAGGGTTTGCCAGAGCGCTCGGCAGCGCGCCAGCAGCCACAAGTTGAGTTCGGTGAAGGAGCCGAAGCGGACCGCCGCCGCATCCTGCCAGATCCGGCGCCGACTATCCTGCACGTTCTTCTCGACGACGCCTTTCTCCCAGCCCGACGCGACGTTGCAGAAATCCGGATCGAACAGGTAGTGCGAGGCCATCGCGGCGAAGCGCGTGTTCACCACACGCGCTTTCCCTCGTTTGACTTTGTCCACCGCCGTCTTCATGTTGTCGTAGATGCCACGGCGCGGAATGCCGCCCAGTGCCGCAAAGGCACGCGCGTGCGCATCGAACAGCATTTCGTGACCTTGTGTCGGATAGGCCTGCAGGACGAAGGCCCGGCTGTAGCAGAGCTTGAGATGGGCGACGAGCAGTTTGCGCCACACCCCGCCGATGACCAGCCGCTCTTCGCTCCAGTCGAATTGGTGGGCCTCTCCGGGTTCGAATTGCAGCGGCACGTAGGCTTTGGTCACCGCACTGCCACCACTGGCGCGCCAGCGTCGGATGAAGGCCGTGACGCGACTGTAGTCCCCCTCGAATCCCAGTGCCTGCAATTCGGCGTGCAGCTTCCGCGCGCTGCGTCGCTCACGCTTGGTGCGGCGCGTGTCCGTCTCCAGCATCTTCACCAGCCGGTCGGCAAACGGCGTGATCTTGGTGTCGCCGCTCTCGCGTCGATATCTCGGTTCCACTCGCTCCGGTGCGTTGAGCCATTTGCGAATCGTCTTGCGCGTCACCCCCGTGCGTCGCTCGATCTCCGACAGCGTAAGTCCGTCGCGGTAATACAGCCTTCTTATCCTTCCCAGCAGATTCATGGTGATCATCTCCTTCGTTTCCCCGCTCCAACTACGAGCGGGCGAGGTTAATCACCCTGGGTAATTTTCAGCGCGCAGACATCTCGTTTGTCGGGTAGTTTTCGGTGCGCGTCAACAGTTGACACGCTACATCTAGTGTGTTGACACCCCAGGTGACCCCGGATATAGTGTTAGCACTCTCGGCGGCAGAGTGCTAAATCCAACAACCTGCCACCCAATCCCGATCAAGGGGGAAGTGCTGTGGCAGACATACATCAGGTCATCTTTTACCCCGTCGGCAACGGCGACACGACCCAAATCGTTTTAGCGAAGGGGCGTCGCGTTCTGTTCGACTTCTGCCACCGCGACAAGGCGGAAGACGCAGACACACCAGAGATCGACCTCAAGGCACGGCTGAAGGAAGACCTGAAGGCCGCCAACCGAGACTACTTCGACGTCGTCGCGTTCACGCACGCCGATCTCGATCACATCCAAGGCAGCACCGATTTTTTCGAGTTGCAGCACGCGAAGAAGTACCACGGCGACGGTCGGATCAAGATTCGTGAGTTGTGGGTGCCTGCGGCGATGCTGCTTGAAGAAGCGGACAACGATCATCAGACCGAGGAATACGTTCTGCTTCGCCAAGAGGCACGACACCGCCTGCTGGAGGGCAAGGACATCCTCGTCTTCTCGAAGCCGCAGGCATTGGCCGATTGGCTGGAACCGCTGCTGAAAGCTCGCGGCGAATCGGCATCCGCGCGCGATCACCTCTTTATCGACGCTGGTACGATCGTGCCCGGCTTCACGCTGACGAAGGATGGCGTCGAGTTCTTCTGCCACTCCCCGTTCATCAAGCACTGCGACGACGGCGACATCATCCGCAACAGCGCCGCGTTGGTGTTCAACGTGCGCTTCAATGCCGACGGCTCTACCTACGACTATCTGGAGGTCGGCGACGCGGAATACGGCGATCTGGAAGACATCGTTAGCACGACGCGCTACCACAAGAACGAGGATCGCCTGGCGTGGGACCTATTCAACATCCCGCATCATTGCAGCTATCGCGCATTGAATGAGGACAAGGGCAAGGACGAAACGGTCCCCACGCCGCTGGTGAAGGAGCTGCTGCTGATGGGCAAATCGGATGCCTACATCGTCAGTTGCAGCAAGCCGATCCCGGATGTCAATGATTCATATGAGCAGATCCAACCGCCGCACATCCAGGCTCGCAAGGCGTATGAGCGCTACTTGAAGGAAATCGGTGGGCGCAAGTTCCTCGTCACGATGGAGGAGCCGAACGCCAACAAGCCCGAGCCGATCATCTTCGAGATCGGCAGCGGTGGCGTGACTTGGAAGCGTTCGGCAATCATTGGCGCGCCGGCCATCTTGGCATCGAGGCCCCCGCGAGCTGGCTGATGACCGATGCGTACCACGAACTGGCAAATGTCACAGAGGTCGGAAACGCCGACGCACTGACCATTCCGCGTGCGCGCGCGTTGCTCGATGCCGTCCAGCGGCAACGCGACTACTCGTTGATCCGGCTTCTGCGGCATCCCGTAGATGACGCGGCAACACTCGAATGTCTGATCGTCGAAGTCGAGTGCGACGGCATCCCACCGAAGAATCAAGTCGGCATCCGCTACCGGGAACGCTTGGCGCTATGCGTCCCCAACGACCCCAAGCGGCTGATCGAAGTCCTGGCGCTGCGTCAGGACTTCCCGATTTTGATGCACCAGAATCAGGGCGTACACGGTGCGCCGGCCAGTTTGTGCCTGTACTTCGATCCACCTGCTGCGGTGCTGCGCACCTGGACACATGCGGCGTTCCTGCGCCGCATCCAGTGGTGGCTGGAAATGAGTGCTCGGGGCGAGTTGCACCCGGCTGACCAGCCGGTTGAGCACCTGTTCTTCGCCAGCAAGTACGAACTGGTCCTGCCGTGGAATTTGGCCGAACTGCGCAAGAACCCGGCGCTGCGCTTCATGGTGCTGCGGCAGGAAGAACGTCCCGATCAAGGATTCACTTGCTTTCTGCAACCGATCTCGAAAGGTGCGCCGCAGGCAAAGACCTTTGCCCATATCGAGTTGACGCTGCCACCCATCGTGCACGGCTTCGTTGAGCGTGATCCCGCCACCCTCGGGCAGTTGGCGGACCTGCTGACACAGCGCAATGGCGATCTCATCACGCCGCTGCGAGCAAAGCTGCGAGACGGCGTTGGCGAATCCGGTGCTGCCGCTTCAGCCGATGACAAGGCCACGGTCATCTTGCTTCACATCCCGATCAAACGGAGCGCCGACGCGGAACCCGACGGCATCACGCGCCGGGCATTCCTTGTGCCAATCGGCGCACTTGAACTCGGCGTCGCCACCGGCGCGCTGCTGATACACCAGGGGCGCTATTTCAAGGACGTGATGAATCAGCAGCCCTCGACGGCGTGGCAAAACCAGCCTGTCTTGCCGATGGACGTGCTGGTGCAGAACGATGCGGCAGCCGCGAGACGCCAGTCGGGCATCTTTGACGAAGGTCCGAAGGCCGCCCTGATCGGAGCCGGATCGCTCGGCAGCGCATTGCTCAATCTGTGGGGACGCAGCGGTTGGGGGCGCTGGACGGTCATCGACAAGGATCACATCAAACCTCACAACCTCTCAAGGCACGCCGCCTACACACAGCACATCGGCGAGACGAAAGCGACGGTCGTCGCCGGCCTGCACGATGCTGCGATGGAAGGCGCGACCGAAGTCGTGCCTATCGTCGCCGATGCCACCGACCTTTCGCTGGAGTCGGTCGCGCACGCGCTCGCCGCAGCGAGTCTTGTTGTCGATGCTTCGACAACGCTCGAATATCCGCGCGCAGCAAGCGGGGTCGATACACTGCCGCGCCATTGCTCGGTGTTCATCACACCCGACGGCAACGCGGCAGTGCTGCTTGTGGAGGATGCCGAACGCGCGCACCGCCTGCGCACGCTCGAAGCCCAGTATTACCGCGCCCTGATTCAAAAGGACTGGGGCAGAACGCACCTCAGCGGTCATGCCAACACGTTCTGGAGCGGCGCGAGTTGCCGCGACATCTCGGCGGTTCTACCGTACTCGCGCATTCTGGGCCAGGCGAGCACGCTGGCCGAACAGGTTCAGGCCGCGACGACCAAAAAGGACGCCCTCATACGCGCGTGGCAACGAGCCCCGGCGAGCGGCGCCATCACCGTGCATGATGTCCCCGTTCTGCCGGAGAGACGCATCTCGCTCGATGACCTTGCCGTGTTCATCGACGATGGCGTCGAACAACAACTGCGGGAGCTGCGCCGCCAGGGTTTCCCCAACGAGACCGGCGGCGTGCTGCTCGGCTACTACGACTTCAACATCAAAGCCGTGGTGATCGTCGCCGGCCTGCCGGCGCCGCCCGACAGCAAAGCCAGTCGAGATTCCTTCGAGCGCGGCATCGCTGGCTTGGCCGAAGCGGTGAAGGATGCCAGCGTGCGCACCGCTGGCATGGTTAGCTACATCGGCGAATGGCATAGCCATCCTCCCGGTCACTCCGCCTCGCCCAGCGGGCACGATCTGGTGCAACTCATTCAGTTGGCGCTGGGGATGTCCGACGACGGACTGCCGGCCGTCCAGCTCATTGTCGGCGAGCACGATCTTCAAGTCCTTCAGGGCGAGGTGAAGTGACGTGCCCGGACAGATGATTCTGAAAATATGGGATGTGCAGCATGGCGCATGTGCCATGCTCACGCATCGTTCGGTCCTGGGTATCGAAGGTCGGCTCGCCATGATCGACTCTGGTCACTACCAAGACACGGGCTGGAAACCGAGCACCTATATCCGGCACTACTTGAAGCGGAGCGTGCTGGACTACCTGTTCGTCACTAATGCAGACCTCGATCACATCAGCGATCTGAACAACCTGTGGCGTGAGGGAATCGCGGTCTCCGCCTTCGTTCGCAACCGCGGCGTGACGCCAGAAGTGATGAAGATCATCAAGGAAGTCAGCGGCGAGTTGACCGACGACATCCAGCGATACTTGGACCTTCACGCCAGCTATGTCTATCCGGTCGATACCCCATTCGATCAGAGCATGGGTGGCATCACGGTGAAGACATTCTGGAACTCGACGCCACGCTTCTACGACACGAACAATCTAAGCCTGGTCGCGTTCTTCAAGTTCGGCACCTTCAAGATTCTGTTCCCTGGCGATCTTGAGGAGGACGGCTGGCTCGCGCTGCTTGAGCAGCCTGACTTTCGTGCTGAGTTGGCCGGGACGACCGTGCTCGTGGCCTCTCATCACGGACGCGAAAACGGCTATTGTGAGGCGCTGTTCAACTACGTCCATCCTCGCGCCATCGTGATGTCCGACAAGGCGATCGTTCACGACACGCAGCGCATGACGCAGACGTACCGCCAGCGCGTGGTCGATCATTGGCCGAACGGCGTTTCGGTCAGGACGACAGGCAAGCAGCGGCATGTACTGACGACGCGGCGTGATGGGTGGATTCAATTCTTCGTCGATGAATTTGGCAACTTCGATATCCTCACTGAGAGCAACGGATGAGAGACACCAAAAACTACAGCAGCAAGACGTTGAAGGGCCGCAATCTTGCGTGGCTTGTAGCGACACTTGTCCTCGACGTCCTGATCCTCCTGGTACTCGCCTTCCATACAGTGATCCAGGACTTGACGCCGACCGCTATCGCGGCCGTCCGAACCAGCCTCACGGTCCTGCTGCCAATTCCGGTCTTGATCCTGTCGTCACTGATCTCGGCTGACCACAAAGCTATGTTGGTGTTCTGGCGCCTCAAGTTCCCGCTTCCCGGATCGCGTGCGTTCTCCGTGTACGCGCCAGCGGATCACCGCATTGACCTGACGAAATTGGAGAAGAACGTCGGAGCGTTCCCCGTAGAGCTGCGCGAACAGAACGCCAAGTGGTACGGCTTGTACAAACAGGTCGATTCGGACCCCTCGGTCGCAGACAGCCACAAGAACTATCTGCTGTTCCGCGACATCGCGGCAATGTCGCTTTTGCTGGTGCCTGTGCTGCCTATTGCCATGTACTTTATCGGCGTTGACGCGACACGCATTCTGATTTCGGCGGCCGTATTCTTTTGCCAGTATCTGATTACCGCATTCAGTGCACGGACAACAGGCATACGCTTCGTGCAGAACGTGCTCGCCGTGCACGCCAGCCGGAAAGTGACTGCCTCACGGCCAACAGGGGCGCCAAAGGCGTAACCCGTACCGGACTCGCCCTTCTACGCCGCAGCAAGTTGTCCCGATAGGTACTGAACTTCACCATGTCTCCATGCAGCGTACTCATGGAGTCCGAGGTGGAACAGCTATCACAAACATCAAACGCGCTCCCATTGCCGGGGACGGAAGCCTACGAGGCGCTACCGCAGTTTCCGAAGAGCCCCCTCCCCTTCCGGCGCACCATTCGTCGCCAGGAACTGCGGCAGATCGTTCCCCTCGCCGAAACGACGATCTACGAAATGGAGCGTCGCGGTGAGTTCCCGCGTCGCTTCAACCTGACGCCACGCTGCGTCGTATGGGACTTGGCCGAAGTGGAAGCGTGGATCGAGCAGCGCAAGCAAGCTCGTCGCGGCAGCGTCTCGAAACCGAATGTCCACCTACGAAAAGCGCGCCCTGTTCGGGCGGGTTCTAGTGAGGAATGAAGCCGGGCAGCGGCCTCTCCTCCAAATCAGGCCATTGCGCTCAACGCCGGCACCACCACGTTCTCCGGCAACAGCGCTTCGGCACGTAGGTCTGCCCACCGCCCCAAGCATCAACCATGTTGGCCCGCTCTTGCAGCATGTGGCGTCGCTGCTCCCCATATTCGGCCTTGTTGTAGACCGAGCGCGAGGAACGTCCGTCCTCGTGCGCCAGGCACTTCTCGATCCAGTCGCGATTGAAGCCGATTTCGTTCAACAACGTCGAGCCGGTGCGGCGCAGGTCGTGGACGGTGAACGGTTGCAGCGGCAGCCCTTTGGTTTTCGCAGCCTCGGCCACGAGCCGCGTGACCCGATTCAATGTCGCATTGGACATGCACCGCTCTGCGTCGTAGCGAGAAGGAAAAACGAACTTCGAGCCCGCCGCGCAGGCGTGCAGCGTCATCAAGATGTCGAGAGCCTGGCGCGACAGATAGACCACATGCGGATTGCGCCCTTTCATCCGTTGCTTCGGGATCGTCCAGGTCTTGCTCTCGAAATCGACCTCATCCCAAGTGGCATGGATCAGTTCGCTCTTGCGCACCAGCGTCAGCAGAATCATGC
>Ga0268298_10000469_pt1 | contig 52211 bp, 39 predicted proteins | sample WWTPWeurt_MetaG_FD_194462 | JGI IMG/M metagenome (GOLD analysis project Ga0268298, IMG submission 194462) | Activated sludge microbial communities from WWTP in Nijmegen, Gelderland, Netherland - WWTP Weurt | ecosystem: Engineered > WWTP > Aerobic digester > Activated sludge | place... | reverse complement strand
GAACCCAGCGCCGCAGTGTCAGCCCAAAACAGCGCTTTGGACGACAAATATTCACTTGATGCAGCAAAATACGCCTGATACTCGGGCTTACCGGTCGTTAGATATAACTCGACTGCCGCCCAGTAAAACTCATCCGACAGACTGCCGTCGCCGTAAGGTCCGCCGCCCAGTGCCGGGAACTCAGCCGCCAGCATGTTTGGATGGGCATTCGCTGCCTGCCAGGCCGTCTCGGCGGCCGTCAGGCAGCGCGCCGAAAAACCGGCGTCAATGTTTTTCCAGACGCGGGCGGACTGGGCGGCCGTGGCTGCCAGGTTCAGCGTGGCGGCCGTTGAGGGCGGGAAGAGGAAGCGGCTGCTGCTTTGGGCGGGCGGCAGGCCGGGCATGGCATCCCACTGCAGGCCATGCAGTTTGTGGTGCGCCATCCCCACCAGTGGCTGACCGGCAGGCACCTGCATGCGCAGCAAAAACTCCATCTCCCAGCGCGTCTCATCCAAAATATCCGGCACGCCATTTCCGCTTTCGGGAATATTCAACGCCCCATCCGCAAAGGCGCTCGGATTGCGCTCGTAGGCATTCAGCAGGGTCCAGACAGCAATTCCAGCATTGACCACATATTTGCCATAGTCGCCAGCATCGTACCAGCCCCCAGAGGCATCGAGGGCATAATCCCAGGCGGGCCATTCTTTGCCGCTGGAATCCACCCCGGCATAACAGGTGACCTTGCTGTCGCTCAGATGCCCAGCGGGGCGCGCCCATGCCCCGGCATATTTCTGCTCCAGATTTATGCCGCTGCGGTTCAAATAAAAATAGCGCAGGGCATCCAGCTTCAACGTACTGTAGAGCGTCTCCCCAATCTCAAACGGATCGCTCGAGTATCCATCGGCTTGGAGTGTATAGCCCTTACCAGGAGTGGTATACGCCGAAAAATCAATCCAGTGCACAGTGTCGCCGGAAGCATCATCATAATCCTTCAGCACGGTTTGACCTGTCAACACAGTTTGCCCGGCGCCGTCTTTGAGCGCCCAGTCTGCCGCAGTCTGGCGGTTCGAAGCCAGGGCGGCAATTTTCGCCGCCTGAGGGTAATAGCCAACCTGATTAACGCGGATATTCATATCAAACTCCAGTGAGCCTTCGCTCCAAATATTGGTTTTTATCTGGTGAAGAACAATCTGTCAGTTATCGTTTCGTCAAAAAATTTGGGACTATTCGTTTGAGGCGCAAGGTGCCCAAAACAAACGAATGCTTGAATAGATTCTAGTTTACCATCCAATTGAATATTAAAAAATGCAGCCACAACTGGTGCATCAGCGAATAACTGAGACGCGGCGCGCCGCCTGCACCCAGCTGATACACTGCGCCGTTTTGGCTGCAAGGCCGGCATAATCTTTATTTTTGACCACCTGGTTGGAGACCAGCTTGCTGCCCAGGCCGACCACGGCAGCTCCGGCTTTAATCCATTCGGCGATACTGGCTTCCGTGGCATCCACACCGCCCGTGGGGAGCAGGCGATGCCATGGGCATGGCGCCATCACAGCCTTGATAAAATTTGGGCCGCCAGCGCTGTCGGCCGGGAAAATCTTGCAGATTTCGGCGCCCCATTCCTCCGCAGTGCTGATTTCATTCTCGGTGGAGCAGCCAGGCAGGTACAGGATCTTGCGTCGGTTGCACAGGCGCGCAATTTCCGGGTTAAAGCTCGGCCCGACGATAAAATTCGCTCCAACGGCGATGTAAAGCGCCGCAGTGGGCGCATCAACAATCGAGCCTACACCCAAAATCGCCGTTGGATCCGCTTTAGCGAAGTATTTCACCATCTCGCTAAAGACCGGGTAAGCCATCTCACCGCGGTTCGTGAATTCGATGCAGTGCGCCCCGCCTTGAACACAAGCTCGGGCCAGGTCAATGGCAGTTTCGAGATCGCCGTGATAGAACAGGGGCAAAACTCCGGCAGCAAGCAGGGTATTGGTCACATCCAAACGCATAAAACGGGCCATAATCTTCTCCTAACGTGAAACACGCCCGGAGGCGTCGCCAGCCATCAGGGTCTCAACTTCAGCCACGCTGACCGCGTTGAAATCTCCCAGGATGGTGTGCTTGAGACAGGCAGCTGCGGTGGCAAAATTGAGGGCTTTTTGCGGGTCAGCCGGATATTTCCGCAGCCCGTAAATCAGCCCGCCCATGAAGGCGTCCCCGCCTCCCACCCGATCGATAATCGGGAGAATATCATACGTGGGTGCGGAGAAAAATTCGCCGCAGCGCCATAGAACACCAGACCAGGTGTTATGACTGGCCGAGAGCGAGCCGCGCAGGGTTATTGAGATTGTCTTGAGCGCGGGAAAGCGTTGAGACAGCTTTTCGCAGACGTAAAGATAATGACCGGGGTCCACTTTGCCGGAAGTAACATCACTTTCCGGAGCCTGGATGCCAAAGACTTTTTCGGCATCTTCCTCGTTGCCCAGGGCCAAGTCACACATACCTACCAGATCGGCCATTACTTCTCCGGCAGTTTTCCCCCACTGCCAGAGTTTGGCGCGGTAGTTCAGATCGACCGAGACGGTTACCCCGAGGGAACGGGCGGCAGTAATCGCCTCACGGCAGACTTCAGCCGCACCTTGCGAAACAGCCGGGGTGATGCCCGTCCAATGAAACCAATCGGCGCCGCTGAAAACGGCTTGCCAATCGATGCTGCCGGGCTGGATGGTGGCGAAACTGGAATTTGCCCGGTCATAGATCACCTTGCTGGCGCGCTGGGCGGCGCCAGTCTCCAGAAAATAAATCCCGATTCGCTCGCCGCCTCGGGCGATGTATCCTGTCCCGACGCCGCAGCCGCGCAGGCTTGCCAGGCAGGCATCACCCAGATCGTTTTTGGGCAGGCGGGTTACAAACTCAACTTCTTCACCATAGTTGGCAAGCGAGACAGCCACATTGGCTTCTCCGCCTCCGTAAATGGCGTCAAAAGCCCGGGCCTGGGTAAACCGCTGGAAGCCAGGCGGGGCAAGACGCAGCATGATCTCACCAAAGGTAACAATTTTCAATCAAAACCTCCGATTGCATAGAAAGCCTGACCGGTGATGGCAGATATCTCACTTAACGTCAGTTCGGATAAGAGATTTTTGGGTGTTTTTTGGGTGGCTACGCCACCCAAAAAACACCCAAAATAACCTCTTTTCGAACTAACCCGAACTGAGGTTCACTTACGATTGAGATTGATCCAGACATTCTTCAGACGTGTGTAAGCTAAAATCGCTTCAGGGCCACCCTCGCGGCCCAGGCCGCTCAGCTTGACGCCGCCAAAAGGGACTTCAAAGCCGAAGGCAGCTGAGCCGTTGATCGTCACATGCCCAACATCCAGCCTGGCTGCCACGGAGTGGGCTTCAGTCAGGTCACTCGTCCAAATTTCGGAGGAAAGCCCGTAAGAGCTGTCATTAGCCAGGGCAACTGCCTCATCCAGGCTGTCCACGGGAATAACCGTGATCACCGGCCCGAAGATTTCCTCCCGCACGATTTGCATTCGATTGTGGCAGTCGGCAAAAACAGTCGGCGCCACGAAATAACCCTTCTCACCCAGGCCTTCTGGCCGTCCCCCCCCAACAATTAAGCGGGCTCCTTCCGATTGGCCAAGGCGGATATAGCTCATCACTTTATCAAATTGTTTTTTAGATGCCAGAGGCCCCAGGCTAACTCCAGGCTGAGTGAAAGGACCCACCTTCAGACTGCGAACTCGCTCAGCGACCCGCTCGAGGAATGGCGCATAAAGGTCCCGCCGGACATACCAGCGCGAGCGCTGCCCGCACGACTGTCCGGCATTCCAGGCCATAGCCCCAGCCGCACCGCCCACAGGACCATCCAGTTCCGAGGCATCTTTGACAAAGACCAGCGAGGCAGCCTTTCCACCAAGCTCCATAGAGATGACCGGTGTAATATTGCGGGAAGCGGCTTCCAGGACCTTTCGCCCCGTCTCAACCGAACCGGTGAAAACGATGCCGCGCACGCGGGGATCTTCGGTCAGGACCTTTCCCAACACCGCCCCGGGCCCAGGGACTACGTTGAGCACGCCTGCCGGTATGCCTTCCTGTTGAAACAGGCTTGCCAGAGCCAGGCTGACGAGCGAGATTTCCTCGGCAGGCTTGACCACGCAGGTATTCCCCGCCGCCAGAGCCGGTGCGACACTCCGGCAAAATATATCCAGGGGATAGTTCCAGGGCGCAATATGCACAGTAAGCCCAAGCGGCTCACGCAGTACAAAATCGAGCTGCCCCGGGCCCAGGTCGATCGTCATACCCGTCAACTTATCCGCGCATCCGCCAAAATACTCCAGGTAGCGGGCAGCATCTTCCACCTCAGATGTGGCCTGATGCAGGGGCTTCCCCTGCTCGCTGCTCAAAAGCTGGGCCAACTCGGCAGCATTCCGCCGGACCGCGGCAGCGACCGAGGTAAGAAAGCGACCTCTGCGGGCCGGGCTCCAGGTGGACCACTCGCCGGAAAGCGCTTTTTGGCCCGCCTTCAACGCCAGAATGGCATCCTCGGGTGTACCCCAGCTCACTTCAGCAAAGATCTCTTCCGTGGCAGGGTTAATGACCGGAACTTTTGTGCCGTCTGACCCTTCACGCCAAACGCCATTAATAAAAAGCTGATAAGAAGTATTCATCGTAGGTTCCTTCCAGTGAAAACGTGTAAGCGCATTAACGTGTCAGCCAGCCGCCGTCTACCGGCACAACAGTGCCGTTCATATAATCGGAGGCGGCAGAGGCCAGGAAGACAACTGCCCCCATCAGATCGGCGGGTTCACCCCAGCGTCCGGCCGGGATCCGGTCGAGGATGGATGCAGAGCGCCCGGCATCGGCGCGCAAGGGGGCGGTATTGTCCGTAGACATGTAACCGGGCGCAATGGCGTTGATGTTGAGACCGCTGGCGGCCAATTCATTCGCCATCAGACGGGTAAGACCAGCAACACCGCTTTTGGAAGCAGTGTAGGATGGCACACGAACCCCGCCCTGAAAAGAAAGCATCGAGGCGACATTGATAATTTTGCCTTTGCCGCGTTTCACCATCACCCGCCCTGCAGCTTGAGATAGCAGGAAGACTGCCTTCAGGTTGATCTGCAGCACATCATCCCAGTCCATCTCGCTGAATTCCAACACCGGGGCGCGGCGGATGATGCCGGCATTGTTGATCAGGATATCCAGGCTGCCCAAATCAGACACGGTTTGTGCAACCACTTTGGTCATGTCGTCGGCGTGGGCTTCAAGCAAATTGGCCTGAATGTGTAGAAACCGCCGTCCAAGGGCCTGAATACAGGCCGCGGTCTCCGTCAGAGGAAGGATATCCAGCCCGGCGACATCAGCCCCGGCCTCAGCCAGGGCAACCGCCATGGCCTGACCTAACCCGCGCCCTGCGCCTGTAACGAGAGCAACCTTATTGTCAAGTTTAAAGAGATCAAGAATCATGCTCTATCCTTTTAATGTCCCAATTCCTTTAGCATGGGAATGGTCTTTGTGACCCAGCCCAGCGCCGGGTCATCTACTGTGGCCTGAACGCGCTGGCTGCCCGCCAGGAACCACAAATAATAGGTGGTATATCCGGGAGCGCTGACAACAGTGTGGTAGCCGCGCGGCATCATATGGATACTGTTGTCGCGCAGGGTGAAATTTTCATCCTCGCCCTCTTCATTGTAGTAATGACAGATACCAAAACCGTCGCCAGGGTTCACCTTAAAGTAATACATCTCTTCGTGAAAGGCCTGGCGCGGCAAATCATCTACCTGATGCTTGTGGGGCGGATAAGTGCTCCAGTTGCCGCTGGGGGTGAAAGTCTCACCGACGATCAATCGGCTGGCAGGCAGGTCTGGCTGCGCAGCCAGGGTTAGAATCTGGTGGAAGTAGCGTTTAAAATTGGCTGCTCCCCATACACCGTTGGCAACCTGCGTGGGCGCGATCACATAAGGCTGGATGCCGGTTTCGCCGCTGGGAGCGCTCGGTAAAGCGATCTCCACTGTGCCTTCAGCCTGAATGGTGTAATCGGCTCCTGCGGGGATGTACACGGAATGCGGTTTGCCGTTAAAAACATTCGGCCGCCCGCCTACTTTTTCAAAAATGGCGCCGTTGATGGTGAAGGTGGCTTTGCCGCCTAAAATCACGGCCAAAATTTCGCGCCCGCCGCTGTTGGCGCTGTGGCTTTCTCCGGCATTCAGTTTGAGATAACTAAAATCGAGCAATTGACAAGGATTGAAAGGCAGGGTGTTGAGGCCCTGGTTAGCTGTAAGCAGAGAATGATATTTCATGAAGTCACTCCGAATATTGGATGAATTAGAGGCTTAAATTGGACCTGGACAGGCGCATAAGCGCTTCGACAAAATAATAATCACCGTAGATCAGGCCGTGATCCATCATTTGGTGGGGTTTGGAGCGTGTGCCGTGCAGCAGCAGGCTGGATTCACCCGTATCCCGACTGGTGTAATTTTTCCAGAGCGACTCAAGGATGCTGATGGCCCGGTTCTGCCAGATACTTGCCAGGTTGGGATCGTTTTCGATGGCAGCCAGTGAAAGCAAGCTGGATGCCAGGACAGAGGCCGCCGAACTATCGCGCACGTCATTGGGAATCAGCGGGCTGTCAAAATCCCAATACGGGATCAGGTCAACGGGCAGGCGCGGCCACAGGTACACCATCAGCCGGCGGCTGGCATTCAGGAAAATGGGATCGCGAGTGGCACGGTAGCAATCGGCAAAGCCATATACACCCCAGGCCTGGCCGCGGCTCCAGCATGACGTGGCGCTCAACCCCTGGTGGGTGTCTTGCTTGAGAAAAACGCCTGTATCGGGGTCAAAGTCGCACACATGGGAAGTGCTGCCATCCAACCGGAGATGCCTTGCCAGGGTAGTACGGGCGTGTGCTGCTGCAATCTCGGCGAAATGCGGATCGCCGGTTTCGCTGCTGGCCCAAAACAGCAAATCCAGATTCATCATGGTATCCATAATCGTGCGGCCGCGCAGTGCAGGTGCAGCATCCAGCGGCCCCCAGGCCTGAATGAACTGACCACACGGATTAAAGCGCCGGCTCAGGAGGTCGGCAGCCCGCAAAGCAGGGGGTACCAGGCTGTGGTCCCCGGTCAAACGGTAACCGAGGACAAAACCCAATTCAAACAGAAAACCAAGGTCATGGTCGGCCTGGTCGTTGAGTTGAGGCAAAAGACGGCTGCCCCAATCACGGGCGGCGGCGGCCAGCGCCGGATCGCCGCTGGCGGCATAAGTTAGCCAGAGCAGCCCAACCCAATGCCCACCCACCCACCAGCCGTGCTGCTCGCCCGGGATCTGCACCCACTGACCATCCTCGGTGCGTTCGGGGAAACCAGCGAGGCTGGATAAATTTTGGCGTGTTTTGGTGATGCTGAATTCCAGGGCGGCATCGAGCCAGGAGAGCGGGGTGTTGAAGTTGATCATAGGGTATCTTTCCAGGCTGCTTCCATTAAGAGAAAAAAGGCTTGACCTTCTGGTGCTGTGCCTGCACGATCAAATGTCGGGGCGGCACACACTCCCTGCACATAACCAGAGTCGTCCACTTTTCGATAGACTGCCTCACGCATTTTATCTGCCATTTTTTTGTATGCTGGGGGCAGCCATCCCCCAACAACACCGCGATAGATTGAATAGGCCAGCATTTGGGATAAATTGGTTTCGATAAAAGACTCGGGTTGATCAACGACATCATGGAACAATCCATCCTGGCGTTGATTGGCCAGACAACCATCGATAATTTCCCGCACATGCAGCATCAGGTTTTGCCTGTCATCCACCCGTTCTGCAGGCAAGGCCCGGATAACCCGGGTAATCCCGGCGGCTGCCCAGCCGTTTCCAACACCCCAATGGGCTGATCGGGTAAGCGTGCTGCGTTCTTCGTTCCAGATATGGGCATACAGGTTCACATCAGAATTCCATAACCGTCTCTTAATCCCCTGGATTTGACGGAGCGCATCCTCCATCTGCCCGGCGACAGCCAAAAATGGAGGAGCCATATACAGCGAATCTACCCATACTTCTTTGGCAGTCACCACATGAAACAATGTGCCATCTGCTGCCCGCGGGGCAGTCTTTACCAGATAATTCAGCATGGCATCCAGTCCAACTTGCAGCACCGGGTCTTTTGTAATCCGAGCCGCGGCCAGCAGGGCTTCGCCATTTGCCGCCGGATCAGTCACAGCTTCGTTTGCATGCATACAGGCCAAACGACCATCAGCGCTCTGACGCTGAACAGCTTCCCGCGCCAGCAGGATGGCTGTGTTGGTTTCACCCAACTCCAGGAATGCCTGTGCGGCAACGCCTTGCTCCCATGAATATCTTTGCATCGTGAGCAGAACCTGGCTGACTTGCTTGACCAGCGAGTTTTCCATCGATTTACTCTTTGACCGCGCCCATGGCAATACCGCTGACAATGAAGCGTGAGAAAATGGTATATAAGATTATGATCGGCACGACAGTTATGGCAAGGCCCAAATAAATAGCGCCATATTCGGTGCGGTAGACATCCCCGCGCAGGGTCTGAATCAGCATGGGCAGGGTATATTTCTCGATCGATGAGATCATAATAAACGGACCGAAAAAGTTATTCCAGGAACCCACAAAAGCAAAGATTCCCATCGTAGCTGCGCCAGGTACCGCAATGGGCAGCATGATGGTGTGAAAGATACGTAATTCACTGGCGCCATCAATTCTGCCGGCGTCAATCAAATCCCAGATAACCAGAGATTCGAGATACTGCTTGGCAAAGAAAACTGCGCCAGCACTTGCAATCTGGGGAAGAATCAGGGCGGCATAATTATCAGTCAGCCCCAACTTCGACATATACTGGTAGAAACCGATAATTGAAAGCTGCATCGGGATCATCACCAACACAACGATAAAGTTGGAAAATAATTTTTTGCCTGGGAAGTTGTACACCACGACCCCGTAGGCGGTCAATAACGCAAAGTAAACCGAAACAAGCGTAGAAGAAACAGCGAGAAAAAGGCTGTTCATAAAACCCTGCCCCAGATTCAAGCCCCTGCCGCCCAAAAAGCTGTAATTTTCGAGCATGTGGGTGCTGGGAAACAGGCTGATGCCCTGTTGGATCTCGGTTGTGGAGCGGGTGGCATTCACAATCAACAACCAGATCGGAACAATGACAATCAGCAGCAAGACAAACAGCAAAATATAGGTAAAAAAGCGCAGTACATATGTACCAGATTTATAGTTGTTGATCATGATTGCGCCCTCGCTGCGGTCTTTTTGAAAAGTGATTTTTTGGTTGGTTTAGCTGCGTCCATATCTTTATCACGCAGGATATAAAAGATACCCAGGGCGCAAACCGTGGTCGTGATAAATACCAACACCCCAACCGAGGAAGCCGCCCCAATATGTCCTTTACTGCTGTTGAATTTCAAGAACATCAAAATATTGCTCGTTTGGATTGAGCTTTGTGGAGCGCCTCTGCCGTCTGTCAGCAGATAAGGGATGTCAAACATCTGCATGCCGCCTGTCAGGGCAGTGACGAAGATAAAAACCAAAATCGGCTTCAAAAGCGGCAGAGTGATGCGCGTGAACATTTGCCAGGCGCTGGCGCCATCCACCATAGCTGCTTCATACAACGGGAGGGGGATCGAGGTCATACCTGCCATAACAATGATCATGGTCTGCCCAAACCACGTCCACCAATTGATGAAAACAACCATGCCACGCGCAATCCAGACCGAATCGAAAAAGCGCATGGCCTCACTCAAGAAGCCGGACCTGACCAGGATCTGGTTGGCGGGTCCATAGTAGTTAAAAATCGCAGCAAATAAGGCTGTCACCGCAGCCGGCATCATCAGGTTCGGCAAATAAAATACCGCCCGCCAGACCCCCTGAGCTTTAATGTTGAGTCGGGCGTTTGTGAATATAACCGACAACAACAGTGCAAAGCCGATCTGAGGGATAAAATTCAGAATCCAGATCAGCCAGGTGTTTCCGACAGCCTTCAAAAAAACATCATCCGCAAATAAACGTTTGAAGTTATCCAGCCCAATAAAATGGCTGCTTTTTGACATCAGGGTGGTATCCGTGAAGCTAAGCCCAATGGTGTTCAGAACCGGGTATAAACCAAAAAAGAGAAAGCCGATAATGAAAGGTGTCAGGAACAGGTACCCGGTGGGGATTTTTGCGAGCTTCATTCTGCCTCCGTTTAATCGCAGGACTGAGTTCTATCGATGTGATCGAGTGAGTATAAAACAGGGGTGGGCCAGTGTATTTTGGGACACTGACCCACCCTTTGATTTCAAAAGCTTATTTTACAGGGGGCTCAGGAAGGGTCAGGTCGGGGTTTTCATTCCCAACTGCCGTCAAAAATGCCGCCCACATTTCTGCCTCAGTCATGGTCCCGGCCAGGTAAGCACCCAGCGGGTCACCGAGGGCACGCTGAATGGCGTCATCTGTACCCTGGATCAGCTTACCGCTGACGCCGGGGGCCATTTCAGCAAAAGCGCCGTAAGGGTTCTGTCCACCCAGGAAGGCGGCTGCAGAAGAATTATCGAAACTGCTGATGATCTTTTCGACGACGAGCTGGCTGGAGACAAAGTCACCCGGATTGAAAACCAGGCTGTCGGGCACGGTCGGATCAATCTCTTTCAGTTTGGCGTTGGTGTAATAGCCTTGAGCCAATTTGGTCAGGAATTCCTCGTTGAGGCAGCTGAATTTGACGAATTCTTTGGCCAGAGCGCTTTGTTTGCTGCCTTCCAGAGCGCCCATCCAGGTGCCGCCCCACTGATAAGCCATGGGGCCTTGGACCATCGCCCAGTCGCCGGTGGTGTCGCTGGCACCATCTTTCGATTTGGCATTGTTAATCAAAACGTAAGGCAGGCCCCAGGTGGGCAGGAAGTAACTGAAGACTTTCTTGGGGGTGCCATTGGCATCCTTCAGGGTGTCGTTCATACCGGCAAACCAACCCTCAGACCACTGACCGGCGCCCGATTCGTAGGCGTTGTCGCGCATCATCTTCGCGAAATGCACATAGTCGACAACCTTAGGATCGATGACCAGTTTGCTATCCACAACCCAGGGCTGGGCGCGGGTCGTAAAGAACGGGCTGGACAGTTCGCCAGCGGTTCCGACCATAAAATAGTCGCCTGTACCACAGGCTTTAATCTTGGCAGCAACCTCAACAAATTTGTCGAGATCAGAGACCATAGCCTGAATTTTTTCCGGATCATCGGTGCCGAGACATTCCTTGGCAAGGCTGCGGCGATAGAAGAAGGCGCCCGGGGTGGACTCAAAGGTGTAAGCCTTTGTTACGCCTTCGTAAGTGCCAACATCAACCCCGGCCTGGTAGCTCTTGAGTTCCTTGCTCAGGGGCAGCAGATCGCTCTGGTCAGCCAGAAGGCCAGATGCTTCAACCCACTCGCGCACAAAAGCGGCTTCGAGGGCAACAACATCGGGTGCATCAGCAGTTCCGGCAGCAGCCCGAACCTTGGTCTGAAATTCGCCGCCGTTCATCGGGATCATCGTAAATTCGATATTGACTTTGGGGTGGATTTCCTTAAAGGCGGTTGCGATGACATAGGTATCATTGGTGAACGACCAGACCTTCAGAGTGCCTTCCAATTCCTTTGGGGCAGCCGTAGCGGCTGCGGGGGCATCTGTGGCGGCGGGTGCCTGGGTGGCGGCCGGAGCGGCGCAGGCAGAGAGCAGCATGGTTAGGGCAACTAAAATGGACAGAACGGAATACAAGCGTTTCATTTTTTCTCCTGGATAGTTATGGTATATTTTGGAGGTAGAAATCTACTTTCTCTTGATACAGGTGTAGATTTCCTCACAACGGTGACCGGTATTCGGACAGAGTATCGGTCACTCACGTTTTAAACGGGCGAGTAGAGTTCGATTGATCTTTTTCGCAGGCGCCTCCTCAAGGATTTTCGATTTTGAGAAAAGACTATTAATTCGGCTGTGGATTACTAATTTCAGTATAGCCGCGAGCCTTTCTGTAATCTACCTGACGCGAAGGACAATGAGAGCACAAAAAAAGCACAGATCGGTACAGGAACAAGAATAAAGTGGGGAGTTGTTTTTTTGTGGGCGATGCCCACAAAAAACAACTCCCCACACTTATTGAGATGATATAACAGGAAACATAAAGCACCCCGAATTTAATCTTTCGAGGTGCTTCGTGTAATCAGGTATTCTCTTTTACTTTCGCCAGGGTTTTGAGGGCGATCTACTCTCTGCGATCAAAAATGTTGTGCGCTAATCCACGCCAGAACTTTTTCGATCGACAGATTTTGGCCTTCGGTCCAGGCAGCCGCATCAGACCGCTTGCGCTCCTCAGCCAATGTTTGCCGAATAAAATCCGGATGATCCCAGTTAAACAATCGATCCTTAAAATCCGCCATCATCATATCAGCTGCGCCAAACAACAGCGCTGCGTGTTCAGGCTGCTGCAAACTACGAACCACAATCGCCAGGCGCAGCAAAGACCATGCAAAGCCCCACCTGTCGTTTACATTTCCAAACAGATTCAAACTCTCAATGAGATAGGCAATAGACTGGTCCTTTTGCCCGTTTTCAAATGCAATTCTCCCCAGGTTTTGCAGAGCCAAAGCGCAGCCTTCAAGTTCGCCAATTTCTCTGAACAGGCGTAAACTTTCCAAATACAGTCCATTCGCCTGAGTGAAATCGCGACGCCAGATCGCCAGCCGTCCCAGGCGGTCCACCGCATGGGCCTTGCCCCGTTTGTGATTAAGTGCGGTGAACAAATCGTGAGCCTCAGAAAAAAACAGGAGAGTGCGCTCAGTCTCCCCTCGCTGCAAGCTGACGTCACCCAGGTTGATCAAGACCCAGGCACTGTGCCAGTCATCCCCCAGCGTGCGGAATAACTGCAAGCTCGCCTCAAAAACGGTCACAGCCTGTTCCTGCTGTCCTGAAAGGTTCAGCGTTTGGCCCAAATGATTTAACACCCAGGCTTCTCCCAGTGGGTCCCCCAATTCCTGGAACAAGCGCAGACTCTCCTGCAGGTAAACGCTGGCTGCTGGTTGATCTCCCTGGACTGATATCAATAAGCCGGCGCCGTTGAGTGCCTGAGCGCGGATCCGCACCGGCAGTGACGTGATGGTGCCAGACCGCTGTAAGATATCCGTCATCCATGTCCGCCCCTCACTCAAATAGCCCCGTGATAACCAATACTCCCACAACGCCGCGGCCATTCGCAAAGCGATTTCAATATCGGAGGTGATGCTCCAGGTTAATGCAGCCCGGATATTATCATAATCTGCGTCCAGACGCTTTAGAGCGAATTCCTGTTCCGCCCCGCTTAGCTTAGGCTCAATCGAGTCAACCAGGCGAAGAAAATAGGCGGCATGCTGATGGCGCATCATTTCAAGCTCATTACAGTTGATCAGGCACTCAAACGCATACTCGCGCAGTATTTCCAGCATGGAAAAACGTGGTTCACCATCTACCTCTTCTATCTGGCGAATTAAGCTCTGATCCACCAGGGCCACCGCCGAATCTAAAGGCGAGATATCCGGAAGCGACCGGATGCGCGACTGGGGCCCAATTTTCAACTTGCCACAAACCTCTTCGATAGCGTCCAGGGTGCAGCCGCCCACAAAGACGCCCAGCCGTCTGAATAAAGTCTGCTCACGTTCACTGAGCAGGTTATAACTCCAATCTATGGTCTGGCGAATGGTCTGCTGGCGGGCGGGCAAATCCTGAACGCCGCCGGTCAGCAAACCCAGCGCACTGCCCAACGCGCCCGATAGGCGCGCCAGAATCGCCTGTGGGGAAAGCACTTTGCAGCGCGCTGCAGCCAGAATAATCGCCAGCGGCAGTCCATCCAACCGGGCGCAAATTTCAGCCACACTCTGAGCGTTCTCGCTGGTAAGGACAAAGTTGGCCCGCACAGCCTGGGCCTGTTGAACAAAGAGTTGTACCGCTGGCGAATGCGCCAGGGTGTCTGGGTCGACAGCCGTGGTCAGGCCAGACACATCCAGAGACGGCAAAACAAATTCATGTTCACCGCTCAGGCGCAGCACCGCCCGGCTGGTGACCAAAACTTTTAAATATAAAGTATAGGTCAAAAGGTCAGCTATGGCCCTTGTAGCTGGTAACGCCTGCTCAAAGTTATCCAGGATCAGCAGGGCTGCTTTTTCATGCAAATATGCGACGAGAAGTTCGTCATCACGCTGGTCGCCCATCGCTTTAAGCCCCAGGGCTTGAACGATCGTCGAGAGCACAAGCGCCGGGTCACGCGCTGGCGCCAACGATACGAAATGTACACCATCGGCAAACTTATCTTTCAGATCAGCAGCCACCTGCAGCGCCAGACGCGTCTTGCCGATGCCACCAGGGCCGGTGAGGGTGAGCAGGCGAATTCCGGTTTGCTGGAGCGAAAAACTCACCGCGGCCACTTCACGTTCACGACCAATCAAAGGCGTCAGCGGAATTGGGTGAGCTTTGCTGACCTTAGGCAGTGCTTTACTGACATTGGGGGATATCGGATGCAGAAAATCACCTGGTTCAACCAACAGGTGCGGTTGAGCCAGATGAACGAAGCGGGCATAATCCGCAGGTGAGATTTTCAAATGAAGCGCAAGCAGCTCAAGCATTGGTTTAGTCGGGCTGCGCAGGTCGCCTTCTATCTTATTAACCATCGACTTGGAACAGGCCATCCGCTGCGCCAGATTGTCCTGGGTCAATCCAAGCGCTTTACGCTGCTGCTTAACCCATTGTCCAAAAGTTTGTGGGGCCTCTAAAGAATCAACCGGTTCTTTCATTGTCCCCTTATTGTACTTCAATTCGAATTGGACAAAAGCCGCCCTCAGCCCGGCCTAAACACCCAACTGCCCCCACTTATTGAGATGACACCTACTTTTCAACCGCATGGGTTAAGGTCTCATAAAAAATATTCCAATCATTCATCCCGCGCCGCCGTACCTGCGTGGTAATTAACTCCTCTGTTTTCGGCAAACTCAGCCCCATACGGTTATGATAATGGTTATACCCAACTTCCCAGGTATCATACAAATCATTGGTTGGACTATTGCTGATACAGGTTCCCTGCATATCCCCGGTGAGCATTTGAGTCGCCATCAATTCTAAAGCGGCGACAAATCGATCACTGTGTTTAGCGTAAATATCCACGCCCTGGTTCCAGGCAACCTCAGCCGCATGCAGCGCAGACGCCATCCCATATTGTGCATGATGATTATTATCTCTGCACGTTTCCTGGGTTAAACCATCCACCCACAGCGTGGGATTACTCCAAAACTGATTGATGTTGCCCCCATCCCCAGCAATCGCTGGGACGCCTCCGTCTGCTTCAAGATAAAAATAAGCCGAGAAACGAGCCTCCATACGAGCCAAACCCAAATTAAATTCCGCCTCGTCCTCATTGAAAACCGCAATGCTCATCATGGCATCGATCTGGGTTAAATCCACATTCCCATTCCAGGTACTCATCGTATTCAAAACTGGATAAAACTTTTCCCTGAACATCGTTTGAACCCTTGCCATGTCGGCAGGATCCCAGCCTGGATAGCAGCGCATAATTTCGGCAGCCGGCCCCAAAAGAGCGCCAATCCAACCTCCCTGTAAAAGGTTTTGACCCTCAGCAGATGGATAGCCATTAAAAGTCGTTCCCCATACGTTCAGAATGGCGATCGCATTTTCCGCATAGGTTACCTCCCCAGTAAAGTACCAGGCAAGTGCATTGGCATAGACTTTGCGCGCATCATTCTTCTGAGCAGCCTCGGTTGTTGGGGCAGTTGTACTTTTGTTGCGAGTTGCCAGTGTTTTCATTTCATTGAAAGTTCTTGCCCAGGGCGACCGGCCAGCTGCAATCTGTTCCTTTACAAACTCCAGGTCAGCCTGATTGCTGACTGCTCCCGGATGAACAAAAACTCTTCCAGCGCCAGTGGCGCTGGAAGAAGCACAATTCACGGTTGGAGAGCTGTTGGAACCTGATGCATTGCTGTCGGTGGGTAATGGGCTGCTGGATGGCGGTGGAACGGAAGGAGTGCTGGTTGGGGAGGGTGAAACAGAATCAACCGCAGCCCCAGCGCACGCATTAAGCACAAACACCAGAGACAGAATCAAAGAAATAAGCTTCCGTTTGGTGTAAAGCCTCAGCATAAACACACCCAACTCAACACTCCAGGTCCTTAAAATCCTGGGCGCGGTAAAAATTCCCGCTCGGGCCGCCGTTGTCCAACAAGGCAGGCACCAGCGCACCCGGCAGAACGGATTCAACCTGGCCCGGGGCTTTCGGCCCACCCAGATCGGTCTGCAGCCAGCCCGGATCGAGATAGTTAACCAGTACGTTCGTGCCTTTGAACTCGGCTGCCAGGTCACGCGAATATTTATCTACCGCAGCTTTGGAGACGCTGTACACAGCCAGGTTGGGCTGGTCGGCAATCCCGGACGTCAGGTTGATAATGCGGCCGTAACCCCGTTGGCGCATACCGGGGGCAAACGCCTGGCACAATGCGATTAATGCCCAGACATTGACCTGAAATACGCGATTCCATTCTGACTGGTCAACAGTCAAAATCGATTCGTACTTGCTCATAATGGCGGCATTGTTGTAAAGAATATCAACGGGTCCGGGGGCAGCCATCGCCTGAGCGATCACCTGGTTAACCCCTTCTGAACTCGACAGTTCACCCGTGACAATATGGGTTTGGATGTCAAACGCTTGCAGTTTGGCGAGGGTTGCCTCAAGATTTTTGGTTTCTCGGCCGTGGACGATGATGTTGCAGCCGCGTTGGGCCAGGCCCAGGGCTATTTGCTGGCCAATTCCGCGGCTGGAGCCGGTGACGAGGGCCCATTTGTTTTCTAAGAGTTTCATATTGTTTCCTTTTTTATCAGGGAAGTTTATTTCCAGCGGCTCGATAAATGGCGTACCATTCCTGACGAGTCAATTTAACGTCAGATGCCTTACAAACATCTCGGACGCGCCCGGGGTTGGTTGTTCCAACGATGGGCTGCATACGTGCAGGGTGGCGAAGCAGCCAGGCGATGGCAATCGCTGTATTCGTCACACCCCAGGCTGAGGCAATCTCATCGATTTTTTGGTTCAGTTCCACGAATTTATCATTATTAAGGAACGCACCCTCAAAAAATCCATATTGGAACGGAGACCAGGGTTGGATCGTAATTTCTTTCAGGCGGCAGTAATCCAGGATACTGCCGTCCCGATCGAGCGATGGATCAATTTTCATATTGACATTTACCCCCGCATCGATCATTCCTGTATTGGTAATACTGAGCTGAAGCTGGTTAATGATCAGCGGCTGCTTCACGAATTTGGTCAGCAATTCAATCTGCATCGGGTTCTGATTGCTCACGCCAAAATACTTGACCTTGCCGCTGTCTTGAAGGATCGTAAATGCTTCGGCTACTTCCTCGGGCTCGACCAGGGCATCTGGGCGGTGCAGCAAAAGGACATCCAAATAGTCGGTCTGAAGACGTTTCAAGCTGCCATCCACGGCTTCCAAAATATGTTCTTTTGAAAAATCAAAAAAGCCCTGGCGGATGCCGCATTTGCTCTGCAAGATCATCTTTCCGCGCAGGCTTGAAGTCATATTTAGGGCTTCAGCGAACTTCGTTTCCGATTTTCCACCCCCATAAATGTCGGCATGGTCAAAAAAATTGATCCCCTCATCCAGCGCTGTATGGACCAATCCGTCAATCTCTTGATGCGTCAAATCCGCGATGCGCATACAGCCCAGGGATATTTCTGATGCCTCGAGGTCGCATTGTGCAATTTTTACCTTATTCATCAAAGGCGCTCCTTGTTTAAATCATAACTTTGACAGTATCATCTCAATAAAAAAGGGGTTTGGGTGTTTTTTGCGAGCGAAGCTCGCAAAAAACACCCAACTGCCCGCCTTTATTGAGATTATACCTTTTACAAAAGTTCAAAATCCAGATAAGCGTAATTCATGTTGCCGTTTAAGACAGTATGTAACGTAAGAACCTGAATCCCTTGTTCCAGCTTTATCATGGCAATACCATTCATCCGATTCCAGTGATGCCACTGCCGCCAGGCAAGTAAGTCATCCTCTCGATAAGTGGATTGAATTTGGATTAGACCGGTGACATCGCGGTCGTTTACTGAAATGGCTATCTCGCCGCCGTCGTGCGATGTATAAAAGAGGCTGACGGCATACAAGCCAGTTTGTTTCACCTCCACAGTATATTTTATCCATTCACCCGGCACTGTCCATCCCACATATAACATCCCTAATTCCGGCTCAACAAAATTATAGACATGGTTGTCGTACTCACCGCTCTTGGTATAAGTTGTATCGACTGCCTCATTGATCCGAAACTCGTGCAGATAACTTCCATCGGCGGGGTTCAACTGACCGCTGCCATGATTTAACGCATCCGAGTCGTGGTAGGCAACCCCTTCACCGCCAAAATCATAATAAGCACACCGGACCCGTCCCGGAATTACCTGCGGTCCCCCCGCATATACAGAATCTTGAAATGGTTTCCCTTGATATTCCATAGCTACCTGCCTTTCTCCTGTAGTATAGATCAAAGGTTTACTTTATCCAACAAGATGCGAAGGACAATGAGAGCACAAAAATTGGACAGAAAGGGGGAACCCTTTCACTAATACGGCACACTTTCTTCTTTGACCTTGCACAATGCTTCAACTTTAGCTTGCTGTTATCCGGGTAAACCGAACTTCCCGGTTCATGATAAGATAACGGTGCGCCCTCTGGCGAATCTCGACAAGCCCAGTGATACCTCAGGATCCTAAATTGCACATGAATCAGGAATATACCCCTCTGCCCGATTATTACGCGGTTTTGCAGGTTCACCCAGAAGCAGAAGCTGAGGTGATTCGGGCCGCCTATCGGATGCTTATGCGGAAATATCATCCGGATAACTTAACAGCAGAGCAGCAGCAAGATATCGAATTAATCAAACGAGTGCGCATGATTAATATCGCCTATGATATCTTGAGCGTCTCAGACCAGCGAGCCTCCTACGACATAAGCCGCAAACGCCAGACTGAAAAGCCATCAGTGCTGAGCACGCCCGGATTAGAGACCCGCCTGCACCTGGTGCGCTGCGCCAGGACACGCAAAACCTACAAGATGCTGCTGGCCAGACGGGCTGGCAGCCTGGGGGCATTTCGGGTAACAGGATTTGAATTGATTGATGAAATCAACCCTGCCCACCAGATTGGCGGCCAGAATGGCTCGCCTAAATTATTGCCTGATGTGCAAAAAAAATCCAAACCATTGAGCGCCCTGTTGGAGAAGGTGTGGCCTGCCTCAAAAAAGAAACCTGCCTTCGATAGTCCGCCGCCGAAGCTCCCCAGTCAAAGCGAACTTACCGATCTATTTAACACATCCGACACACTCAGTTTCAGCGAAATTAATTGGGCTGGTTTCAATTGTCCGGTTTGCCATGCGGAATTTCAATTTCAGGATGGCAAAATTTCTAGCTGGTGCCATTGCAGCGCCTGCTCCCGGATCTACTGCTCGGGCAACCTGCATCACACACCGATGGGAACCTATGGTCACTGTCCATGGTGTGGGCGGACGGCAAAAATCACCCGGATGCTTCAACCCGGCGAAAAGGCGGATATGCCTGTGGGCGGAGAGCTTGCCCGCTCGCAGGGGGATCTTGCGAAACTGAAGGGGGCTGATCACAAGCAGCTCCCAGACAAAAATGATGGCTAGAACCAGCGCTCAGGGCCTGATGCAAATCTTTTGCAGCCGGGGCGCCCAGGCTCGCACCGCTTTTCTCAGCTTCGAGATTCAACCACCATAGGCAGTCCATACAAAGGCGAACTGGTTACCTGGCGCAGGGGCTCCACCCTTGCGCCGAGGGCCAGCCGCAACGTATAACGGCGGGCAATCAGCGCCAGGAGAATTTGGGCCTCCATCAGCGCAAAGTGATTCCCAATGCAAATCCGCGGCCCGCCGCCGAAGGGCAGATAGGAATATTTCTCAATTTTCTTCTCGTTTTCATCCGAGAAACGCAACGGATCAAAATTTTCAGGAGCCGTCCACCAGCGCTGGTCGTGGTGCAAGACATACGGTGAAAGCAGGACGAAAGAGCCCGCCTTAAGTTGATAGTCTCCCAGGGGTGTGTCGTTGGGAATAAAGCGGGGGATAATGGCAACCGTTGGCTCAATCCGCATGGTTTCCTTGATCACCATCAGGGTATACGGCAGCCGCGGCAAATCGGCGACCGTGGGCAGACTTTCCGCAGTCAAGACAGCATCGACTTCATGCTGAAGCTCCTGCAGAATGCCAGGATGCTGGGCCAAATAGGAAAAGGCCCAGGTCAGGGTATTGGCGGTGGTTTCATGCCCCGCAAAAAACATGGTCAGGATGTTGTCCCGCAAAAACTCAGCCGACATTGGCTGCCCGTCTTCATCCCGCATGGCCATAAGCACCGAAAGCAAATCATACCGGTCGGCGTTCTCCTGGGTTTGGTGCTCCGCTTTGAAGCGGTTAACCAGGTTGGTGAGGGTTGAATTGATTTCTACAGATTGAGCATCCCGCCCGGTCAACCAGGCAGGCAGCGGAGAAGCCAGATCATCGACGACGATCTTTTGGGCCAGCTTGCCTATCTCTTCCAGTTCCCGGCTCTGATCGACGTTAATCCCAAACATGGTTTGGGCAATAATCCACATGGTGACCTGGGTCATATCGGCGTGGATATTGCGCTGTGCACCGGGCTTCCAGCGCCCAAGAAGCTGCTCCCCCATTTCGGTCATAATCTCAGCATACTTTGCAATCTGCCTGGGCTGCATCAGCGGTTGAATAAGTTTGCGCTGTGGGCGCCATTCAGCATACCCGGCCGTCAAAATCCCGCGTCCCAGGAAACGTCTCAATCCGTTTGGTTTCTGGCTGGCAGAATCGGGTTTAAGAAACTCTTCCACCCGCTCAAGCAAAACCTGATGCACCAGATCCGGGTGGCTGACCAGGTAAAAAGACTGCTTCATCACCTTGAAATGGGCAACATCCCCAGCCTGGCGCTGAGCTTGCTGTAAGAAATCGACCGAGATACCGTTTCTGGAGGCAAACTTCAGGGCATTGCCCAGGATGGGTAAACCCGGCACAGAAGACGGGAATTTTTTCGATCGCTCGGCTGATTGTGGCATAAAAATACTCCCAGACCAGGTCTGCCTATCAGGCCTGGCGCGAATCTTTCATCTGGGTAGCGAGCAGCCCACTGACCACGAGCAGCCCGGCAGCCAGCAGCAAAGCAGGGGTAAACGAGCCATCCGGCGCCTTCAACGCTTCCATAATGTAAACAAAAACCACCGAAGCCTGCCCAAACAACTGGATCAAACCGTTGGATGTGCCTTCGGGGGTTGGCTGGGTCACCTCAGCGGCATACTGCATCCCAATTGGGCTGGTGCTGACAATAAAAAAGCCCATCCCAAACGCTGAGGCAAACAACAACCACCCGCTGGTGGCAAACGCCAGACCGATCAGCCCGGGGATGGCGAGCAAAAGGCCGAAGACAATATAAGGCTGGCGCCGGCGCTGCTTATCGGAAAACGGCGGCACAATAACCGCCCCCAGCACACCGCCAGCCAGCATCAGCGCTCCAAGTGCCCCGGCATCCGTTGGCGTAAAGCCGCGTGGGCGGATAATATTTTCCACCCAGGTGGTCACGCCATTGAAAATGCCCATTCCGACAAACGAAACAAACAGGTAAATCCAGAAGGATTTGACCGTGAGGGCATGTTTCAGCCCATCCAACATCAGAGAGCGCACATTACCACCTTCCGGGCAGGGCGGGGTGGGTGGATTTTCTCTTGAAAAGATCACAAAAAGGAGCGCCGAGAACGCCGCCAGCCCGCCATAAAGCAGCTGAACGGTCGGGATGGGGGTCGTTTCGGTCAAAATTGGGGTCAGCGCCATACCAATCGCAGTCCCGGCCAGGTTCGCCAGCGTCACCAGCCCAACCGCCGTGGCCCGCTCCTCAACCGCGAACCAGTTTGCCGGGACCTTTGTCCAGGCGTTGAGCAGAAAAGGCTGCGCCACAGCAATGCCAATGGTGCTGGCCAACACCAGCCCATAGTTCGCCCCGGCAAAGCCGCGCAAAATTCCAAAAACGCCCATCAAGACCGCCCCGACCCCGACCGCCAGCCGAAAACCAAAGGTGTCAATCAGCCACGAAACCGGGAGCGAGAGCGGGATGAAAGCGATCATGAAGGTCATTGCCAGCATGCCAATCTGCAGGTCGCTGACACCGTAAAACTGCGCCGCAGGCCCTGTGATCGGGGCAAATGAAATCCACAGGATCTGAATCGTCAGATTGATGAACATAAAAACAGCCAACACCACCCAGCGATAACCATACACCTTAAAAGTGGGCGCCATCGATACCTTTACTCTCCACCTTTGACAGGCTGACCTTTTTCCACTTTTTTCTGATCGCCGCGCAGCTTGGCAAAAGCAATCTCGCGCACTGCCAGTGGGATCTTATTCACTTTGCGCTCGCTGCAGAGTGCCAGAAGATAAGCCAGAGCGCATTTTTCGAGAATTTCCACATTATGAATGGCGCGCTCCATATCATGCCCAAAAACCAGGGCGCCGTGATTTTGCATCATGAAGGCGTTATTCTTGTTTTTGATATGCTTCGCGACCGCATTCTTTAAAAACCCTGTTCCCGAAGGGGCGTATGGAATAATCTCAACACTGCGTCCAAGAAAGCGCGCCTGTTCGTCAAACAACGCAGGGATGGGGGCCTTGATCAGCGTCAAGGCGCTGGCGTAGACCTGATGGGTGTGAATCACAGCGTTGACATCGGCACGCGCCTGATAAACCGCTCCGTGCATGGCCGCTTCAACAGAAGGCTTGAGCTGCCCTTCGAGTATGTTCAAGCCAAAATCCAACACACAGACATCATCCGAGGTCATTTTGAGATAATCATAGTTTGAAGGCGTGACAACAAATTTTTCCTGCCCCAGGACGCGCAAGGAGAGATTGCCGCCGGTTGCCATCAGAAATCCTTTGTGGACAAGCTCCTGAGCGGTGTCGACAATTTGCTGTTTTAGAGAAGCATACTCTCCCATGTTTCCTCCGCGGTCACGAATGACCCTATTCTAACCCCAGTTCAAATTTTTTGGGTGGTTATGCCACCCAAAAAACACCAAAAATCTTTTTGCACCTCAGGGATGTTTCTTGCCCTGTAAAATCATGATTTCGAACAGGGTCGGGCCGATCTGGGTGTCATGCAGGTCCTTGAAATTAATCGACAGCTCCAGCTCGGCATTGAAACGGAAATAGAACGGGTTTGCCAGCAATCGCAGCAAGGGCCGCTGCCAGGCCGGGAAAGAAAGCAGCAAACTGGCGCCTTCAATCAATTTGGACTTTCGCATCCGGAGATGAATCGTGTCATCTCCGCTCTGCCAGTGGAAGTCCACTTCACGCGGGTAGGAGCGCCCGCCCGCATAAGGCACGAAGTCCGCGGCCTGCATGGTGAGCGCTGAACCATCCCCAGTCAGGATCTGGTCACCTTTGGCCAGCAGAAACACGGGCATGCGGGTATACCCAAATGCTTTTGCGCCGATCTGCTCGACGTAAATCAAGGTATAGTCGCCAATGTGAGCCCGGCCCCAATACCAATGATCCATAACTTCATTCAGACCGACATTGCCCCAGTTATGATCGTGGTAACCGGTTCCCGTGACGGTGTGCGTCTGCCCATCATAGGTCAGCGTACCGCTTACGGCGCCATACGGAACGGACGGCAGCCAGGCGAAATAATGATCCAGGTCACCAAAGTAGGATTTTCCAGCTCCGGGCCGCCAGGGTGGAACCAGGCCAGTAAATTCCAGATCAAGCCCCAGCCCATCCAGCTCAACATGCGCCTGGTACGTGTGCAGGTCGCCCTTGACCCAGTTTGAACCAATGCGCACATCACAGGTCTCCTGGGCAGCAGAAAACTGCTCTGGCGGGAACTTGGGGAGCTGAGATACTTTGGTGCCATCCGGGCGGGTGATAGTGAAGACAATATGCGGTTTGAGCGGACCGCCGCGCTCAAGGAGCGGCTTGGTCATAAACACAAACACTACGGTTGAGCCATCCTCGAAATGGGCATCAAAATACCACCATTCAAAAGACCCGGGGCCAGTTTCGGCGCGCAGCCCATCTTCCCAGGGCTGGATGATTTCGGTCAGGCCGTCGCGGGCCATAAATTCGGGGGTTACGGCAAAGATAACGGGTTTGGTCATGGATACCTCGATGTTTCAGGTCAATCAGCGCCGGCTGGATGGAATTCTTTGAGATTTTGGGGTAAGCCAGGCGGAGAGCAAATCAAAACTGCCTAGAGAATTATATCGCTGAACGGGGTTTCCACAAAAACTTCGAATTCAGCTGGGACTTTCTGTCACCAGGACAATCTTCCCCTTCACACTGCGCGTTTCCAACATGCGGTGTGCTTCTGCAGCATTCTCTAAGGGCAGGCGGGCTGAAATCACCGGTTTGATTTTCCCCATCTCAAGCAGATTCAGCAGTTTTGATAGGTCCGCCCGAAACCAATCGGGGTGTTTTTCCTTCAAGGGCACAATGCTGTAAATGGCTGTGGATTTTCCGGGAGTCAAAAGCCCGCGCATTACCATTTCAGTATAGCTCCAGATTGCACTGCCGCCCTTGCCAACCGAGGCATTATAGGCCCCATAGGCAACCAGAACGCCGCCTTGACGCAGACAGCGAAACGAACGTTTGAAGTTATCGCCGCCAATCGCATCGAAAGCCACATCCACACCACCGGGCTTCAGGCTCGCAATCTGTTCAACAAAATCTTCTTTTTGATAGTCAATCGGGGTCGCCCCCAGGCTCTCGACGAACTCGCAATACACAGCAGAGACTGTACCATACAGCTCCAACCCCAGAAGGCTGCCCAGTTGAATAAGAGCTGTCCCCACTGCACCACTGGCGCCATGCACCAGGATGCGCATGCCAGGCTTGACTTTGGCCACCCGGTGCAGCATCTGGTAAGCAGTGATGTAAGTCAACACCAGGCTGACAGCTTCGGCTGGATCCAGTGTATCCGGTACGGGCACACAGGTCGCCGCCGGGATGCAAAAGTACTCGGCATAAGCCCGTGTGATGGTCAAATCTGCCACTCTTTGCCCGATACGCAGCCCGGTGACACCCTCGCCCAGGGCATCCACTACACCAACCACATCGTAGCCTGGCGCAAAAGGCAGTTTTTGCTTAACGCCGTAATAAATCCCCTTGCGGATCATCGTATCCGTAAAACACGCACTGGTAGCCAATGTTTTGATCCGCACTTCATCCTGACGCGGAACGGGCAAAGACTCAACCTCGGTCACCTGGAGGACATCAGGCCCGCCAAAGCGAGTAATAACAACTTGCTTGTAGCTCATAGAAAGCCCTCATTTTTACGCTTCGAATCTCACGCCCGCTTCGAGAGCAGCCGGACGCCTACAATCACCAGCCAGATTGCCCACAAACTGTAGGCAATGGCATTGACCGCCCCAACCCAAGGGACACCGATCGGTTCCAAAACACCCACAAGGATGCCAATGGCGAGTATGCCACCCGTCCAGGCCAGCCAGGTACTGAAATATCTGGATTTGGGCATAGCCAGTGCGATCAAGATCGTCCATAAAGCCGTGAAAAGATAGCCAAGATGTTCGCCAATCCCCACGCCTGCATATTGATTGAATGCATTAAACGTCACCTCGATTGCAGCGCGAGCTGCTTCACTCGTAGACGGGTCAAGATACATGGAAGCCAGCGTTGGCACGAGGAATGGCCAACGGATAAAACCAAACATCTGCACAACCCCAGCCATGATCCCCAGGGTGGTGGCAGCAGGCATGAAGGGGGTATCTTCGCGCTCCAGGTATGGATGAAGCATGACCGAAATCGGGATGAACAGAACGGCTGAAATCACCATCAAATACCAGTTAGCGATCAGGCCGCTGCCTCCTGCCACAAACTTCTGCATGACAACTGCGGCAGGCTGGCGCAGAATATCGGGGTATTCAAAGTTGATTTGCAGCAGCGTGAAAGCGGCCATAAATAAAATCGGGGTGGCAATCAGCAAAATGCCGGTCAAAACACGATGCGACTTATTGTTCATATCCATCTCCTAAAGATACTCCAGTTCGGGTTAACTCGAAAAGAGGTTGTTTTGGGTGTTTTTGAGGTGGTGAAGCCACCCCAAAAACACCCAAAAATCTCTTATCGAACTGACGTCAAAGATATTGGTTGAGAATATTGGCCAGCTCACGCCGATACAATTCGGCAGGATCATCCATGAATGAGGGAATTTGATTGCCAATCTCTAGGGTCACCATACCATGTAAGCGGCTCCAAATGATGAATGTCAGGTAAAGCACTTCAATATCACTGCTGCCTTCAAATACCTGCCAGGCTTTCAGCATTACTTCCAGCTTTGACGTCAGCGGCGACAGGCGCTCTATCCGTAATTTTCCGGCAGTATATAATGCCTGCACAACCCGGGTTAATGGAATCAACGCCCGCGCTGCGGCTGGAAGGGTGATCTCATCTGGCGCGTGGTAATGCGGGATTGGTGTGCCAAAGATAAGTTGGTAGCGCTGCGGATAAGTAACCGTCCACGCCCGGTAGGCCAGCCCCAGTTCAAACAACCTGCCAGACAGGTCATCGGCGGTCAGGTTTTGGGCTGCGGATTCCTGCGCATCCGCCAGAGAATTGTAAGCGTCGACGATGAGTGCAGTCACAAGATCATCGCGGCTTGGAAAATAATTGTAAATCGAGGGAGCAGTGATATTTAGCTCTCGGGCAATCGAACGCAGGCCCAGTGCGGGTGCACCAGCCTCCGCGATTTGCTTCCAGGCCGTTTCTTTAATGGCGGTCTGCAAATCGGGATGTCTTTCTTCGCGGCGGGGTCTGGGGGACATTTTTTCTCCTCAGAATAAAAACAAACACTGTATGTTTATCTGGCGATAAATATACAGTGTTTGTTTTTATTTGTCAAGGGTAATCATTCAGGCTATTCTCCAACTGGTATAATTTTGTTTCATGGATGATGATTTGGCAATTAAACAAAATGGAATTCAACTGGAGTCAGATCCTGTTGGAGGCTTTACCATCCAGAGTGCCAACCGGGCTTTAAAGCAGGCCCGCCAGGCCAACCATCCGGAAGATGTTTTTTTGATGTTGATCCGGCTGGCGCATTTGCATTTTCGCCAGGGACACTATGCGGAAGCCCAAGAGATTGTTGCTGAAGTCATTCAGAATGCACCGCCCGAGTCATTTCCCTATTGTGATGCCCTTCGCATCCTGGGCAACTGCACCGCTGAACTTGGCGATTTCGATAATGCAGAAATTTATTATCATCAAGCCATCGACATCGCACGCCAGTCGGGTTACCGGTACGCGCTCTATAAATGCCTGCACAGCCTGGCAACCAATATTTTTTGGCCGCGTGGTCAGTTTGATCTGACTCTCGCTGCTGGCAAAGAGGCCCTTATCCAGGCTCAAGCGCTCCAGCTGAAAGATGAACTCTGGTTCCCGCTTTCAGACATCGCCTGGGTGTATTGGAGTACCGGACAGCTCAAACTGGCTGCAGAAGTTGCCGATCAAATGGAACAAGTGGTTGCCCCTGGTTCGCTCGGTCAGGGGTTTACCTGTTGCCTGCGCGCCGGGTTGGTAGAACAGTCGCCTGGATTCTTAGAGACTGCACTTCCGCTTTACCAATGTGCGCGGTCCATCGCCGAAGCAACAGGTGATCCTGGATTGAATGCGGAAGTGCGGCTTGGTTTGTGCCGTGCACAGCGGGCAGCTGGCAACCTGGCAGCAGCCGCAGCCTGGGCAGAGGATGCCGTCGCGGTAACAATTCGGATGGGTTACCGCCAATTTCAAGCAATTTCACTCATTGAACGAGCCCGCACAGCCCTCGCCGCCAATGATCTAACCTGCGCAGCAGCCGATTTACAAGCCGCCGGTGAACTTGCAGGCCAACTGCGAGCGAACTTTGACTTAACGCGAATTTCCTTGTATCGCTCAGTGCTGCTTTTTGCACAGAACACCCCCCAGGCTGGAGACGCCTGGCGGCAGACCGTCCACCTCATTCAAAATTACGGTTATGAGTTTCTTGTGGAACAGGAACGTGAATTGGTTTTACCATTTATCGCCGCGGGCCTGGATTCCCCCGACACAGATCTGGTAAAAACCAGCAAGGACTTATCCGAACAACTCCTGCGTGTATCTCCCGCAGCACTTCGAGTTGAAATGTTGGGAGGGTTCGCGGTTTGGGTTGGCGCCAGGCAGGTTGGCAAAGAAGCGCTTCGCCAGAGACGGGCCGGGGAACTGTTGGCTTTGCTGCTTTGCAGTACAGGCCACACCCTGACATACACTCAGGTGACCGAGGCCATGTGCCCGGAAAAAGACCCGGATGCCGCTCTCGATTTTTATCATCATGCCATCTCATCTCTAAGACGCCTCCTGGAACCCGATCTACCCGACCGGCGTTTTGTCTGCCGCTACCTCAAGGTGGATGACGAGCGAATCAAACTGATCCTCCCCAAAGACAGCAGCACCGACCTGGATAGATTTGAAAATGCGGTTCGAGCAAAAGATTGGGCAAAGGCTGCCACCCTTTATACAGGGGATTTTTTGCCGGCTCTCTGCGATGCCGACTGGACACTCCCCCTGCGCCAACACCTGACAGACCAATTTGAATATGCGCTGGTTGCTCTGGCGAAAGAGCGTCTTCTGGCTGATGACCCTGCCGCATGCCTGGACCTGTGCCGGCGAGTACTGCTAAAAAATGCCTGGCAGGAGCAAGCCGTTGAACTGGGGATGCAGGCCGCGACTACCCTGGGTGACCGGATGACCGCCATCAAGCTCTATCAGCGTCTGGAAAAAGCCCTGGAAAAAGAACTGGGCATAGCCCCCCAAAAAGAACTGCAGTTACTTTATACGTCGGTCAGACGCCGGTCACTCAAATAACATCCCTTCTGGATAAGAGATTTTTCTGCCCATAAGAAGCACCCCGTAAGATTAAATGCGGGAGTGTTTCATGTTTTTTGTTGACCCGAAGAAAATGGGGCTTAAACTGCCTCATTTTGGCAATCTACTGGCAACTCTCCTTGTTATAGTGGGGGCAAGTGAGGTGTTCATGCGTTTCATAAAATCTTTTGTTCTACGCCTGTACATAGATCCGGATGCGCCAGACCTTTTCTGTGGGATTTTACAAGTTCCTCCAGACCAGGAGGAATTCTCATTCAAAAACAAAGCTGCTCTGATCACTTTGCTGCATCAATTGAGTCTAACAGCTCAAGAAAACAATCATTTAAATCCGAGGAGTGCAATTTATGAAAACAAAAGCGATCATTAATTTTCTTCTGAGCCTGATGCTGCTGACCGGCTTGCTTAGTATTTCGCAGTCAGGCCGGGCCAATCGGCAAGCATGTTCGCCTGGGCCTCACGACGGTACTTTGGCAGCCGACGAAACCTGGTGCGCCGGCAATCCTCATATTATTGGTATTGTCATTGTTCCGGCTGGCATTACCCTGACGCTGGAACCGGGGACGGTCGTCAAAGGCAATGGTTCACTTTCCGATTTGCGCATCCTCTCGGGCGGCCATTTGGAGGCAATGGGTATACCCACCCAGCCGATCACCCTCACCTCAGTTACAGACAGCGGCCCTGACCAATGGAACGGGCTGAATTTCAGAGGCGGCACCGGCAACCTCGATTATGTGACAGTGCGTTACGGCGGCTCGCTCAGCCCTTACTCTGGCTTGACGGGCAATGTTAGCTTGTTCGATGTGCAAGGAGTCGTGCGCATCCAGAACAGCCGTATTTTGAATGTGGGCAACCTCGCCGGGAACACCGTGCATGGTTTGAATGTAATCAACAGCCATCTCGATCTGAAGAACACGTTCTTCAGCGGGAATGACATCGTCGGCTTGAGCGAGGGTTACCCGATGAACATCTCCGGGCCCACCAGCGTGGTCACCATGACCGGCAATATTTTCACCGGAAACCTACACAACCGTGTCCTTATCGATGGTTCGGATGCCATGACGGCGAATTCCCAGATGACGCTTTACCGCCAGGCGACCCTGGAAGGTTACGAATTTAGGACTAACTATAATATCCCTGTGGGGTCAATCTTAAACTTAGAACCCGGCGTGACCTTAATGAGCCGCTGGGGCCAGGGTATCCAGGTTTTGGGACGGCTGGAAGCCATCGGAACGCCAACTCAACCGATTACAATCACTTCGGCGACCAATACTGGCCCCGACCAATGGTCCGGGCTGTATTTCAACGGCGGCACAGGCGAACTTGATAATGTGACGGTACGTTACAGCGGCTCTGGCGGCAGTTGGTGGGGCAATGTCATTTTGCGCAATGTGCAAGATGGTGTCGTGCGCATCCAGAACAGCCGTATTTTGGATGTGGGCAACCTCGCCGGGAACACCGTGCATGGTCTGGATGTAGGAAACAGCCGTCTTGAGTTGACGAACACGCTCTTCAGCGGGAATGCCGTCAAGAGCGGGATTAGCAACAACGAGGGTTATCCGATGAACATCTCCGGACCCACCAGCGTGGTCACCATGACCGGCAACGTTTTCACCGGTAACCTCAACAACCGCGTCCTGCTAGATACGAATGCCATGACAGCTAACAACCAGGTGACGCTTTACCGCCAGGCCAGCCTGGAAGGTTACGAAGTCAAATCCAATTATCAAATCCCCGTGGGAGTTACGCTAACCGTTGAACCCGGCGTAACCCTGATGGGCCGCTGGGGTGGCGGCATCCAGGTTTCAGGCCATCTGAATGCCGCAGGAACGGCAAGCCAACCGATTACATTCACTTCGGCAGTCAATACAGGCCCTGCTCAGTGGGAAGGTGTGTACTTTAACGGTGGTACAGGCTCGCTGGATCATGTTATCGCCCGCTATGGCGGTACAGGCCTTGGCTCCCCCAGAGCGAATTTATCTTTACGTAATGTAGGCGGCGCGGGAGTCCAAATTTCGAACAGCCTGATCACCCACTCAGACAGCCCAGGCAACAGCCCGTCAGGCCTATGGATGGAGAACAGCAAAGTGGTGATCACCAATACAACCTTTGCCGACATCGGTTCCGAGAGCAGCGCTGCAGCCCTGCGCATCTCAGGTGCGGGCAGCCAGGCGAAGCTGACAAACGTCGCCGTGATCCGTACCAGCCTGTCTGGCGGCAGCGGCAAAGCCATCCGTCTGGAAAGCGGGGCCAACCTTAGCGCCGTCCACACCACCATTGCCGGGAATCTGGGGGATGGAATTTCCGTGAACGGTTCCACAGCGGTTTTCACCAATACCATCCTTTCACAAAACACAACCGGCGTGCGGGTAGAAAGCGGTGGTTCAGTGACGCTGACCCAAACACTTTGGGATCAGAATGGCACGCCTGTAGTTGGAACGATCCAGGAAACAGGCCGCAGCGAAGGGGTTGCCGGATTGGCAGCCGATGGGATTCACCTGACCCGTTATTCAGCTGCCATCGGGCAGGGCGCGCCAACTGCCGTGACACAAGATATCGATGGCGAACAGCGCCCCCAGCCAGCCGGGACTCAACCCGACCTGGGCGCCGACGAATACATTTACAATCCCCTTGAAGTATTCGACACAGACCAGACAGCCTTCCCCCCTGTCTGGGTATTCACTACCGATCCGGTCAACGGCGACCCGGTGACGGAATTACAGCAGGATTATGTAATCCGCTTCTTCTACGGCAGTCCAGAAACAAATCCAGCCGCCCTCAATATTTCCATTCAAGATAGACTGCCAGCGAGCCTGAACTATGCTTCTTCCAGTCAGACGCCGGCAATGGGCTTCACCCAATCTGGCAGCAAACTGAATTGGAACCTTCTTCAGCCGCTGCAAAAAGACCAGGCAGGCGAAATTATCCTCCACACATCGGGAACGCCGGCTGTCGGTCAGATCCTGACCAACCACATCACCGTAACGGCAGGCACAGATATTTACCCTCTCCAAACCAGCACCATTGCACCAGTCACCACACCGATCCTGCTCAGTCCTGGCACAGGAGAATACTGTACCCACATCAGCGGCACGGTAACCCTCCACGGCTTTGCTCAACCCAATGTGGAAATTCGTGTGTTTGAAAACGGCATCCAGGTGGCTTCGCAAATCGTGACCACCGGCGAATTCAACCTGTCCTACAACTCAACCCATGCTGGTGTGGATTCCAGCACCTCGCTGGAAGTACGCGCCTGCGCCCTGGTCGGCGCCGGCCAGTGTTCTGAACCGGCAGCCATCACACTTGAAGCCTCGCAGGCCTTCTGGTGTCCACAGGAATCCACCTGGGAAGGAACACCCACGACCGGCCCTCTAGCCGGGCAGCACCTGGTATACAATTTCCGCGATGCCGCAGGTAAATTCTCCAGCCAGAATTGGCGCATCCCGGGTGTTCTGGGTTTCTGGAATACTGATCTGACTCTTGCTACCGGTTACTGTCCGAACACAACCACACTGCCGACCGATGTCTGGGTAATTGCTGACGGCACACGCTTCGACCCGCTGCCTGGCGGCGGCCCGGTTTTCCACTTCGCCATTACTGGCGGGGCTCATACCGTGACGATCGCATCCAACTGCGACGAATCTTATGGTGTAATCTTGATCGACCCGGACGGCTATGTCTTTGACAGTACCCAGGGCTTCAATCCCGAGACTCCCACTGAACATGTGCTGCCAGGGGCGGCCGTCACGGCTTATGAATATGTCCCCAGTTCCAATAGCTGGCGGCCCTGGCCGGCTCATTTGTACAACAATCAGATAAACCCGCAGGTGGTGGGGGCAAATGGCTATTTTGCCTTCTTTACGCCGCCCGGTCAGTATTACCTGCAAGTAGATGCGCCCGCCGGTTACCAATCCTGGCGCAGCCCGGTGATCGAAGTCATCAATGAGATAGTGCATGTCAACGTACCGTTGACGCCTCTCCAGCAAACCCTGGCTGCCCAGCAAATCGAGGTCAGCCCAGTCGGGCTCAGTCTGCCACAGGTGACCATTTTGGTGGGGCAGTCTGTCAAATGGACGGCGGATAATACCTGGTTAACCACCGGCCAATATATCCAGCTTAGCGAGAACCCTGTCCAACGTATATTGAGTGAATTGGACCCGCTGGTCAATGTCTTGGGTTTTGACAGCGGCCTGCTGCCCCCCGGACAGGTTTACACCCGCCAATTCTCCAAACCGGGAAACTATCCATACACCGATGGCTACGGACATACCGGGCAGGTGATAGTTGAACCACTCCGTGTCTTTATACCTTTCGTAGCGAGGTAGCCCAGCAATTTAAACCTGAGGGGTGCGGTCGCCTCGGCTGGCTTCAACCGCACCCCTTATCAAATTACCCCATGTACGGATTGCCGCACTTGCCGCCCGCTCACCCCTGCCCTGTGCCAATCGTTTCTTCATGTTCCAGGATGTGGGGGTCAAACGGGACGATTTCCCAGGCGCTGCTGGCACCACGCTTTCAAAGTTATTCTGGGTGCACCCAATAAGCGGTTTGCTTCACTGGGAGAACCATCTTCACCGTGACGTTCGTAATGCCCCATTAACGTTGCCATACTTTTCCACTCCGTGTTCAATGTCAATGTGCCCAGGAGGGACAACAGCAGAGTAGACATGGGCGCAATCTTCACTTCAGGGGCGGCAATTTGTGTGTAGATCTGCATCGCCTCACGCATGGTGTAAGCTTCTGGTCCGAAAATATAGTATTCTTTGTTCAGGGTTTCATCCGTCTTATAGCTGTTGGCGACCATCCGGGCATAGTCTTCTGCTGCGATCCAGTGCAGTGGATGGATTTGATTGCCGATGAGCGACATACTTTTCCCCTGAATAAAGAGCGGCAGCGATTCCATAAACCATGAAGCACGGAAGATCGTATACGGCACCCCGCTGGATTTAAGCGCCGTTTCGCCCTTAAATTTGGATTTACTCTCCGGGGTATCCGCTTTTTCGGCAGAGACAGCATACGCCGAAAGAATCGTCAGGCGCCCAACCCCGGCTTCTTTTGCGACCTGGGCGATATCGCGCGTGGCGATATGGTCAAGGCGATCGAAGTCCGCTGCGGTTGGTCCGCCTTTTAAGCTGATGTGGACACCATCCATGCCAGCCATAGCTGCGCGCAAAGCGCCCCGGTCATCCACATCACCCTTAAAAATATCATACCCATCGCCCAACAGCCTTATGGCCTTTTCAGGACTGCGTGCCAGCAAGCGGACCGCAAATCCATTCGCTTTGAGTTTTTCAGCAGCGGGTTTGCCCAACATCCCCGTTCCACCGATGACAAGAATACGTTTGTTTGTACTGCTCATGTTTTTATCCTATCTACTTTCAGTTCTGGATAAGAGATTTTTTGGTGGCTACGCCACCAAAAAATCTCTTATCAGTCTACCGTACTGACGTTGTCTCAGCCTTTATTGGTGAAAACCCGCTCCTGATAAACAAGCCAGGCCAGCCCGCTCAGATACAGCAGGCGCTGGATAATCCCTTTATCCAGGGCAACAATTCCGTTTTCGGCCAACCCAAACACGCCCGATAATCCTATCACCAGCACAAAGAAAATAAAATGATTTCGCTTTTCTGGTTTGCCAGGCGCCGCAATGATCTGCCAGAATATTGCCAGACTCAAACAAATCCCAGCGATGGTCGCAAACATGGAATGAAGGTCTGATGCGCTCGCCGAATATGGAATGGCAGGATCAATGGGCGCAGTGCAGAATATGCCTGACATCAGAATAGACAATCCATAAACAGCGACGAGAAGCAGAAAGAAAGCTCTTCTATTTTTATTAAAGTGAAAGGCAACCCCCCAGGTCAGGAGCAAGCCAAACCCAATAAAACCTGCCTGCATGATCCATTTGTTGGTATGTCCCTGAGCAGCCAGATCACTGATCGTATTCGAAGTCCAGGAGTAGTTTGCCTGGGCAAAGAAATGGGCAATCACAATAATTACAATGAAATATGCCACTGCAATAGAAAATGGTTTACGGTTCATATTTTGACGTCTCCTTTATTGTCTTTCAAATGGTCATCTGCAGATTGTTTTGGACCCCGTGTGCCTGAACGGAACACTACGCCGTCGTCTGCTTTTTATGCCGGGACAAGTTGGCTGGTTTATAAATAAATATCAACGCAACCGCCCAAATCATTACCAGGGTACTCATAATCGCAGCGCCCAGTCCTTCGCCAGCTTTAGAAGCTGTGATGTAATTGAATGCACCGTGCCAGAGCGCAACCGCCAGCAAACTGCCATTCGTGCTGTTATACAGCCAGGTGAAAAGAAGTGCTCCACTCATCAGGCCAAAAAACCAACCGACAGCGATCGCCGGGTCAAACAAATAAAAGAAGATCGGCAAATGCCACATCGCCCAGAGCACACCTAACACAAGGGTCGCAGATAGTGCACTCATATTCGCCTGTAATCTTGGCAAGGCATACCCACGCCAGCCAATTTCCTCGCCAATTCCATAGGTAAATATCCAGAGTGGAAGCGCCCCAATCCCCAAATTGGGCAGGAAATTGACCTCTCCCAACAGCTTCAGATCCACCCAGGTTCCCTGGATGATGCGCAGCGCAAGCACAATCACAAAGTAAGCCGCCAAAGGGGAAAAGGCAACCAGCCACCAAACAGGACGCATACGCCAGCGAAATAGACGGCGAAAAATATCAACGATACCATCCTTACCGTTTGTGAGCCCGGTCATGATGAAAGCCGCCAGCATGGGGCCGAAGGCATATAGATAATGCACATAAAAGGGAATCTGCCATTCTACTTTTCCCTGGGCTACCAAAGCCAATGGAATACCGATTGTCCACGAAATCGCATAAGCCAGAATAAAATAAGCCGGCAGAGCGTACTTTTGCAGTGAAGAGTTTTTTGTAGTCATCATTTGCTCCCATAATCAGCTAAAACAATTACTTTCCGCTAGAGAATGAATAGCGGATCGCTTTCCTGGCACAATTATCGACACAGGTGCCGCACAGGATACATTCAGCGCTCTCCATTTTCTGAGCTTGCACCATTGCGTTGACATCCAGGCTCATCGGGCAGGTCTTTGTGCAGGATTTGCAGTTCTTACAGGCCGATGCATCTGCTGTCAACCGGAGTGCAGGCCATGAAAAACGGTTGCGAATCCAACGTCCAGTAATCATGAACGGCGACATCCAGCAAATCGAATAACAACCCGCCCTGCGTCCTGCAAATATCGCCAAACCGACGAACAAAGCAACCACAACGTAGTAAATGATATAGGCGATAAAAATCGGCCTGTCTGGCGTCCCGGCGACAGAGATGCCGTTTTGGGTGTGGTACAACAAATCCACGCTTTGATATCCGCCAGCCTTCACAGCAAATACGCCAATCAGCGCAAGCCAGACAATCCAGATTGCCCATTTTATCCACCCAATCTTTGGCCCGTTGACGGGTTTTTGATTGACCAGTTCAAACATCTCCTGCAGACCACCACCCGGGCAAACCCAGCCACACCACAGCCTGCCAAGAAAAAGGGATGCGAAAAACATCAGCCCAAACATGACCAGGCTGCCATTGATGATGCCATTCATGGCACCATCCATAATCACATAGGGCGAAAAAAAGTTCATTGTGATCGGAAATGATAAAAATGCCAGAAGTACCAGCGCCTTACGGACGCGCTGCCGCATAGGAAGTTGACGGACCATAATTATTCTCCTTTATTCCAAACCAAACAGCCTGACCAGCTTGTCGATTTCAAAATCAATGAAGGTTTCGACATTGTTATGCAAAAAAACCGCCAGATAATTATAAAGATACAGGGATGTCATTCCGTGAATCAGCGACCACGCCGACAGCGCCAGCTGCGTGACGACACCCGTATAAGGCATTCCGAAGGCTTGCAGCACCTCAAACTGAGCATTGAGAATTGCTGGCAGTTGACGGGCAGCCACCTCAGCATTGATTTTGCCTGCCATATACGCTTCCCCAATCACACCCTGCAAGACAAGAAAACTGCGCTGCGCCACGGGACCCAATTCCTCAGCAAACATGTAGCCTTGAATTGGCGTTCCAAACAACAGCAGATAGCGCTGCGGGTTCAACACTGCCCACTGAAAATAGGCCTTGAACAAAAGCCGGAAACGGCCCGCATGATCATCCACAGCGCAGGAATCTCGGGCAGTTTCCAAACTGGAAGCGAATGCCAGAAATGCATCCATCAACAAGGCCGTGACCAGAGCGTCTCGGTCTGCATAGTAACGATATAACCCGGGCGCCGTCATCCCCATCTCACGGGCAATGCCGCGCAGAGAAAGACCAACTGCCCCGACTTCAGCAATCTGTTTCCAGGCTGTGGCAAGGATTTCTTCGCGGGTTGCCTCCCGCACACGTTCTCTTCGAGTTTGTTCCATAAGCCCTCTCTGTTATATATGTTTATATTTGTTTACGGTGTTTACAATTATATACACATTCCCCCGTCTGTCAAGGGATGGCATATCGAAGTATTCATTCAACCTTGACAAATAAATAAACTAGATATAGAATATATCTAGTTAGGACAAATAAATCATGAGTTATTCACTTTCATTCTCCCAGGCTATTTTCACTGTCTTATATGTCGGCGACAAAGTCGAACAAGGATTTTATGACTTTGTCCCAACCAAGGAGCTGTCCGCTGCGCTGAACATCCCCAACCCAACGGCGGTCAAGATTCTTGGCAGCCTTGCCAGCGCTGGCATCATTGAAACCCGCGAAGGCTCACACGGCGGGGTGCGCCTGGCAAAGCCGGCCCAAAACATCACCCTGCTGGATGTGTTTAGCGCCATAGAATCAGGCAAGCGAATGTTCCGCCAGGATCATAAACTGCGCGTGACTGGTGAAAAGCCCACCCGGGCCCAAGAATCCGTGTATGCAATTCTCACAGATGCGGAAACGGCCATGAAAACCAGATTGGCGCAAACAACAATTGCTAATTTGATGGAAAACTTTTATACGAAATAATATTTTTTTGCACAATACTATATACACTTTATATATAGTATATATAAAAACAAAACAGAGAGAAAAAAATGGAAGCAAAAGAACGATCAAATACAAAATGGTATCACTATGTAGCAAATTTTTTGGCCGGGATGATTCTAGCGAATGTCGTTCCACATTATGTCAATGGTATTTCCGGCAACCCATTCCCATCACCTTTTGGCAATCCACCAGGTTTGGGTAATTCATCGCCATTAAGTAACGTGCTGTGGGGGGCGCTTAATATTGTCATCGGATATTTGCTATTCAGGTTCAGCAAGATTTCAGATAAAAGAACCGTTTCATTGATCATTTTTTTCGCCGGCATTGTTTGCCAGGGCGTTATATTAAGTATTGCGTTTTCACGTTAAGAAATATGTTTCAACTCTGCCGGGAGAAACAGTCTTGAAAACCAGACTGGCAGTTGATTTGATGGCGTGCCGCCAAAATAACCTCTTATCGAACTAACCCGAACTGGCGTTAGTCTAATAAAATTAAACTAAGGAGATCGATCATGAAATTGAAAGTGTTGTTACGCGTCATTGGGGTTGTGCAGTTGGTTTTGGGACTGATGTATCTATTCATCCCAATGAATTTTCTGGGAATGATGGGCCATTCCGTGCCAGAACCAGATATCGCCTACCCATTGGGGATGTTGGCGGCGCGCTTCCTGGCGTATGGTCTGGCCATGTTTTTCATCTCAGGCGAGCCCGAAAAACATCTATTTTGGATCAACAACATGCTCCTGATCCAGGCCGTGGATTTGGCTGTCGGAGTTTTCTACACCACAACTGGTATCGTGAGTCTAAGCCATTCTGGGTTTCCTATGTTCAACGCGGCCATGTTCATCATCCTGCTGACGTTATGGCGTCCCAAAGCGGTGCGAAAGTGATAGCCCCGCTGCTCTTCACCTGGCTGCAAGGCGCTGACTTTTACTTCAATCTTCACGAGGAAGCGGTTGAATCTTTGCCTAATGGCCATGGCGAAGCCTGGCTGGATATTGGCAGCGGTCCTGGGCTGGTGACACGTCTTGCCGCCCAGAAAGGCTACCACGCACTCGGTGTTGACATCGACCCGCAAATGACCGCCGCAGCCAGGCGCATTGGGCGGCGCAAACATTCAACTGCGGATTTTCAAACGGGCGACTATACTCATATGCCGGCCGAATCCGCCGAGGTGGTTTCCGCCGCCTCCCTGCTGGCAGTTCTTCCCGACCGTGAAGCAGGTCTGCAGTCGCTCTGGCATTTGGTTCGGCCAGGCGGATTTCTGCTCATCATCGAGCCTACCCGCCAAATGACCAGCGAAAATGCCAGCAGCGCCATCCAAAACGGTCTCCCCAAAAAACGCATTTTGGGACTGCGGATCTGGGCGAACGCCAGACAGGGAAATATCGTTGACGCCTCCATCTACGAAAGCCTCGGTGCAGAATCGATCCACTTCCTGCCGCTGCTTCAAGGCCTGGTCGGAGCATGGGTAATTCAAAAGCCACAGGCTTGAAGAAAATCGCCGCCGTAAATGGGACTTCAGAATGAACAAAAACCAGTCTCCAGGATGAGCAAGAGAATCACCGTTTCGAATATACTAAAAGACGTCAACGGTACCATCTACTGTCGGTTCGGGATAAGAGATTTTTCAGGAGACCATGCCATTAAACTCAATGCATTTCACCTCAAAGTCATTTCCCTGGTATTGATGCTTGTCGAACATATTGGGCGCTACCTGCCCGAGTTGTTTCCACAGCATTATCCACTTTATTTTGAATATGCTGGGCGACTTGTAGCTCCCATATTTATATTCCTGGCTGTGGAAAGTTTCCACAAAACAGGTAACCGCCGCAAATATATCCTCCGCCTGTTCACATGGGCGCTCGGGATGCAGATCGGCAATATCATTATCAGCCAATTCGTCAAAATTGCATTTCAACCAGAAGCGTTTTTCCCCATCGGGCAAAACATCTTTCTGTCACTGGCAGTTGGCGTCAGCATGATTACAGCCTGGGATTGGGCACGCACACAGCAAGGAAAGAAGAAATTTGCAGGCTGGGTGCTGGCTGGGCTGCTGGCATTCGCCAGCCTGCTCACAGAAGCCTCCTATAACGGCTTGCTTATGTTTATCGTTTTTTACGCCTTCTACGGTAAGAAGCCTGGGCTCTATTTTGCCTACAGCGCCCTGTCGATCTTTTATGTTGTGTGGGGGCTGAACAATGCAGCCTACTTCTGGGAATTCGAGTTTCAATGGATGATGATTTCCGCTCTGCCGCTTATCGCACTCTATAATGGTGAAAGGGGCAGATACAGCCTGAAATATCTTTTCTACGCCATCTATCCACTCCACATCTGGATTTTATATCTACTCCGCTCGGTGATCGGATAAGAGATTCTTGGGTGTTTTTTGGGTGGCTGCGCCACCCAAAAAACACCCCAAACAACCTCTTCTCGAAATAACCCGAACTGGGATTAATTTAACGCCAGCCAGGCGATCTTCTGAAGGCCAGGCTGCGCAACAGTCCTGACCGCCTCTCACCCCTGCTCAAGGATGGAGCGCAGGCTGGCAGCAAGCCGCTGTAACCCGGGCGGGCGCAAAATGGTGTAATGATCGCCGGGGATCGATTCGATGGTCAGCTCGCCGCTGATCCGCTCACGCCAACCCTGGCTTGGGTCGCCAGCAAATTTGCGCGTCAGCGCCGCCAATCCACTTGGGCCGTGATAAGTCTGCTCGGCCCGATAGAGCCAGACCCGCCCAGGATAAGGCTGATCCAACGGGGCTTGTAGATAAGCCAGCAGCGCCTGGCGGTGAGCCCGGTACAACCGCCACTGCACTCCCAGGCTTTCCACGCCTACACCAGCCGACAGTGCCCCAGCTGTACGGGCAGCCAGCCAGACCTGATGAAGCTGCTCCGCAGGCGCCTTGCCAGTCAAGTGCTGGTGTGGGATGGACAGCTCCACTCCAGCATACCCCCCCAGCTCGGCGGCAAACGCCAGCAGCCAGTTGACCTCTTCGGAGCCGGCAGGCGGCCCGCTGGCGCTGCGTTGGGCAGCGGCTGGGCTATCCAACAGGGCCAGCAAAGCAACTTGCCGATCGTGTTGGCTGAGCTGGCGCGCCATTTCAAAAGCCACCACCCCGCCCAGCGACCAACCGCCCAGGCGGTACGGTCCCTCCGGCTGCAGAGCCATAACCTCTCGCAAGTAGCGCTCGGCCATTTGCGGAATGCTGTCCAAAGGGGACTCATCCCCACTGGCGCCCACCGCCTGGAGGGCGTGAAAAGGCTGGCCGCGGCCAATCAGTTCAGCCAGACCGCGGTAGGCCATGACCTGCCCCCCAATCGGGTGAACACAGAAAAAAGGCGGGCGCGTGCCCTGCCCCTGCAGGGTGACCACACAGCGCCTGCCTGGCATCTCGGCGCCTGGCGCCCGCCCCCTGGGCGGATCTTCAGGCGGCAGGCCAAGCTTTTGGAGCGCCAGGCGCCGTTTTTCGGGCGGGAGGGCCTGCAGGCGCGCCAGCAGAGTCTGGCGGTCAAACGGGTTCACGCTGCTTCCCCAGAATTTTGGCTGCCCAGCCGGAGCGCCACTTCCGAATCGCTCAACCCCTCCACTTCGTCCAGCACTTCGGCCAACAACTCCTCCGAAATATCTGCCGGAATGGCCGCCGGGGTTTCCACCAGATCAGCAGGGGCAGAACTGACCGGCGCAGCATCCAGGCGGAGCAGGTCATCCAGCAAAAAGTCAGTCACGCCGCCCACAGTCGGATAGTCAAACACAACCGTAGCCGGCAGGGTGCAGGCCAGGCTGATTTCCAGGTTGTTTTTAAATTCAATCGCCATCAGCGAGTCCATGCCAAAATCCAGCAAACGCTGATGCGGCTCGATGTTCGCCGCCGGCAGGTTCAGAATGGTGGAGAGTGCTTCCTGAACAGCTTTAAACAAGAATGGTTTGCGCTCACCAGCCGGCAGCGTTTTCAGCTTTTCGAGCAGTTCGCCGCGCTGCCGCCCGCTGCCAGGGGCGGCTGTGATCAGGGCGCCAAAGACCGGAGCGCCGGCGGCCTGCGGGGCAAAAGCAACCAGCTTATTCCAATCGACAGCTACCACAAAAGCCTGTTCCACACCGCATGGCACCGTCTGCCCAGCGGGCAGCCTGGGCGCGCAGATCCGTTCAACAACAGCCTCAAAGGCCATCCGGCCGGCGGCATTCGAAAAAGGCTGCAGCCCCGAGGCAATCTGGCCCTGCTGCAAATGCGCCTCCAGGCGCGGCACCATACCCACCTCGGCCCACGGTCCCCAGTTAATCGTGGTGCCGGGGTAACCGGCAGCACGCCGGGCCTGCATCAGGGCATCCATAAACAGATTACCGGCCGCATAGCTGGATTGGCCTGGAGAACAGACCATGGCGCCAATCGAAGAGAAACAAACGAAGAAATCCAGCGGGATCCCAAGTGTGGCTCGGTGCAGATTCCAGGCGCCAAGGATTTTTGGTCTGGTCTGGCTGGAAAACTCGGCCCATGTGTGCTGGCGAATCATGCCGCTGCCGGTTACCCCTGCTGCGTGGATCACCCCGGCCAGAGGAACCTTAATTTCAGCCAGCAGGCGGTCAACCGCCGCGCTGTCGCTCACATCGCAGGCGGCAGTCTGCACCTCAGCTCCCAAAGAGCGCAGCGCAGCCACCCCGGCCTGAGCCTCGGAGCTGGCCGCCCCAGAGCGTCCAACCAGAACCAAACGGCGCGCCCCCTGGTAGACCAACCAGCCAGCCACCTGCAAACCCAATCCGCCCAGCCCTCCGGTGATCAAATAAACCGCATCGGGGCGAATTTTCACGGGTGGAGGCGGCGGCACGATCACCACCTTGCCGGTATGCCTGGCCTGGGCCATAAACCGAAAGGCCGCTTCGGCCTCGGTGATCGAAAAAACGGTGCGCGGCAGGGGCTGGATCGTCCCATCGGCCCACAGGGCAGCCAGCTCGCCAAACAACTGGCGTAAAAGCTCAGGCCTGGAAATGGCAATCTCCATCAGGTCAAACGGGTAGTAAGCTGCGTCGGGACACTGGGCGGAGAAAAATTCAGGTGTCATAATCCCCAGTTTGCCAATCTCAACAAAGCGTCCACCCGCCGCCAATACCGCCAGGCTGGCAGGGATAAACTCACCAGCCAGGCTGTTGAGCACAATCTGCACACCCTCTCCACCCGTATCGGCCAGAATTTGCTCTCGAAAATCCAGACTGCGCGAGTTATAGATATGTGTAACACCCTGAGCGCGCATGAAATCCCATTTACCCGGGCTGGCAGTCGCGAAGACCTCAGCCCCCATCCGTTGGGCATACTGCAGCGCCGCCTGGCCAACGCCGCCAGCAGCAGCGTGGATCAACACCCGCTCGCCGGGCTGGATCCGGGCCAGAACATGCAGACCATAATACACCGTCAGACTGACAGTAGGCAGGGTGGCAGCTTCCTCGAACGACAGGTGTGCGGGCTTGCGCATGACAGCATCCAGCCGGGCGTTCACATGGCTGGCCAGACTGCCGGGCGCCATACCGGCAATCACTTCTTCACCAACTCGGAAATGTCCCACGGCGTTTGCGCCCAAAGCGGTGATCACCCCGGCACATTCGCCGCCAAACGGCAGGTTTTGGGCATTTTCAATTCCCAGCTCAGCCGCAAACTGGCGCAGCATCCCAAGTGCATTGAGTACGTCACGCAGGTTTAGCCCTGCCGCCCGCACCTCAATCTCCACCTCGTCGGGGCCGGGGGCGCGGCGCTCGAGCGGCGCCAGGTGCAAAAATTCCAACAGGCCATACTCACCGATTGCCAGATGAAAGGCTTTACCCAATGGGCGCTGCGCCTGGCGCGTCCAGCCGGGCTTCAGCCGCAGACCCCAGCGCTGGCTGCCGCGCAGCGCCAGCAGGTCCTCGGCATCCGGATACTGAAGCTGCTGGAATAGAAATTTGGCATCCAGATCCAGGTCGTCACTGTCCGGATCCAGGTCAAGCGAAACAAGTTCATACTCGTTGTGCTCAAAGTAAATTCCGCGGCCCAGCCCCAGAGCGGCGGCATGCAGCGGGGAGAGGCGCTTCTGCTCTGGTTTCACCATCCAGGCCCCGCGCGTGACCAGCCACAAGCGCGGCGCACGCACACCGCGTTCCAGGGAGCAGGCCTGCACCAGATGCAGCAGGCTGCCCACCCCCAGCGCCTGGTGGTCGGGCAGATTGGCGGCTGGCCCATCCAGCGGCTGACGGACAGACAGATTCCAGAGGTGGATAATGCCCTTCACCGGACGGTTTTGCAAGCCCTGTACCAGTGTCTGCCAGGCGCCCACATCCAGAGGATCGAGCATCAGCCGGCGCAAGCCGCCACCATTTTGTCCAATAGTCGCAGTCCCCTCTTGGGCCAGCACAACCAGTGTCACCTCATCCCCATTCGACAGCAGCCGCTCGGCCAGACGGTCGGCAACACCTTCGTCATCAGCACAGACCAGCCACTCGCCGCGCCCGCCTGGGCGCTCTGCCCCGGGGGCAGGCGCTTCCAGCGCTGCCCAATCCAGATGATAGAACCAACCGCCAAAAGCCTTATTCAACAGACGGAAAAAGGCCATGCGTTCCACAGCAATGATTTGCCCGGTTGCACTGGCGATCAGGAGACCCTCTGGATTGTAAAAATAAAAGCGCACAAGAATCTCGGCGGTAGCTGGGTCAGGGGTGCCTATTTGCATACAGACATCCAGTTGGCTGGAAGCAACGCTGGCCGGCGGCAGATGGAGCGTCAAATGCTCAAAGGCGACCGGCAGTGGCAGCCGGCTCGGATCTGTGGTCTGGTCTGCCAAAGGCTGCAGCAGGGCATCCAGAACAGCCGGGTGCCAGGTATACTGGGAGGCTTGCGCCTGCAGGGCCTCAGGCAGCCGGGCAGTGACAAAATAGGCAGTTCCGGTCTGGGATGGAATCCGGCGCACGCTCTCCAGACCCTGAAAAGCCGGGCCGTAATCAAAACCCTGCAGGCTGCGCCGGAAATAAAAGGCAGCCAGGTTGGCTGGCTCAGACTGGGCAGCACCAGAAAGCGCCTCCCCCAGAGTTGGCGCGTCTGGCGAGGGCGGGAAACTGCCGCTGCGCAAGACTGCCGTAAAGTGGCGCAGCCACCCTGTCTGGTGCGGAGAACGGCTGTAAATATTGATTTCAACCGCCCCGTCGGACATGGGGCGCAGTGCAGTTTGCAGCGATACCCGCTCGCTGCCCGCAAATATCAGCGGCTGTTCAATCCGCGCCCCCTGGATGGACAGCCCCTGACCGGCAGGAAAAAACGCCCTTCCGGCAGCCAGAGACATCTCAACAAAAGCTGCCCCTGGGAAAACAGGCTCATGAAAAAGACGATGATCTTCCAGGTAAGCCGGCGAGTGCAGCCCAATGCTGTTCTCGAAATACATCCCGGCCGCCCCGGCCAGGTCGAGTGCGGCCCCCAGCAGCGGGTGCGGCTCTGTTTCTTTGTGAGCAGCAGCACTGTCGGGGTCGGTATAGTCTATCCAATAACGCTGGCGCTGAAAGGCATAGGTGGGCAATGACACCCTGCGCAGGGCGAGATCGCCGCCGTTCGCCCCACCGCGCCGGTCAAACGCCTGCCAGGAAACAGGATAGCCGGCTGCAAACAACTGAGCCAGACAGGCTGCCAGCTGCATCCGGTCGCTTTTGCCGGGGCGCAGGGTGGGCGTCCAGATCGCGTCTGGGGCGGCTGCGCCCAGGCACTCTTTACCCAGCCCGATCAAGGCCGGGCGCGGGCCAAGTTCCAGATAGATGGATGCGCCGAACTGCTGGATGGACTGCATCCCAGCCATAAACTGGACCCCCTGGCGAATGTGCTCCGCCCAATACGCCGCAGAGCGCATATCATCCTCACCGGCCAGCCGGCCGTGCAGATTGGAGACCAGCCTCCTGGTCGGGGCATGATAGGTCACCCCGCCAGCGACCGAACAAAACTGAGCCAGAATCGGCTCCATCAACGGCGAGTGAAAAGCATGCGAAACCTGGAGGGCTTCACTGCGCACACCTTGCTGATCCAAAATAGCTCTCAAGGCGTCCAGAGCGGGCCCAGCCCCCGAGACAACCACATTTTCCGGGGCATTGACGGCCGCCACGCCAACTTCCAGCCCCCCATGTGCCTGCCTCAACGCAGCGAGGGCGTCTTCGACCTGTGCCAGGCTGGCAAAGACAGAGAGCATGCCCCCACCCTGGGGCAGGCTGCCCATCAACCGGCCGCGTGCCGCCACAAGGCGCAGCCCATCTTCCAGCGAAAAAACACCCGCCAGGCAGGCCGCGGCATATTCACCAATACTGTGCCCCATCATCACCTCAGCCTGGATGCCCCAGCTTTCAAGCAGCTTACCCAGGGCATACTCAAGCGCAAACAGAGCCGGTTGGGTGTACATTGTGGCATGGATCAGGTCTTTCTGGGCTTCGGTTGGGAAGAGTACATCCAGCAGGCTGTAATCCCCCAGACTGCCCAACAGGGCGCTGCAGGCATCGATATGCTGGCGAAAGACGGGCTCAGCCGTGTACAGATCGCGCCCCATACCTGCATACTGGGCGCCCTGCCCGGTGAACAGGAATGCCAACTGGGGCTGGACAACCTCGGATGGCTGCCCGCTGAACAGATTCGGGCTGCGCTGCCCGGCAGCAAAACCGCTCAGTTCTGCTGCGGCCTCCTGTGGATTGGCAGCGACCAGCGCCAGCCGGTAGCGAAACAGGCTGCGGTGTTGGTGAGTGGTATGGCAGATGCTCGGCCAGTCTGCCGGGTTGGCGTCTTGCAAGAAATCCGCATAGGATCGCGCCAGGGCTGTCAGGGCCTGCTCGCTGCGCGCCGACAGGCACAGGATACGCGGCAGGTCAGGAAGCGGTTCATCCTCCGAAAAGCCTGATACCGCCTGGGTGGATGCCCCAGCCTCCTCTAAAACCAGATGCACGTTGGTGCCGCCAAATCCAAAGCCGCTGACCCCAGCCAGGCGGCGTTTTGCCTGCCAGGGAATATGGCTGGTCGGAACATGCAGGGCCAGGCCATCCCAGGGGATATTGGGGTTGAGCTGCGTGAAGTGCAGGTTGCGCGGAATTTCGGCATGCTGTAAAGCGAGGATGGTTTTGATCACGCTGGCAATCCCGGATGCAGACTCCAGGTGGCCGATATTGGTCTTGACTGCCCCAATGTAAAGTGGATTGCTGTCATCATGGAACGGGCCAAAGACCTGCGCCAGTGCGCCAGCCTCGATCGGGTCGCCCAGAAACGTGCCGGTTCCGTGCGCTTCGACATAACTGATCTCCTCCGGCCCAACCCCGGCATCTTCCAGCGCCTGGCGCACCACAGCCTGCTGAGATGGCCCGCTGGGCACAGTCAGCCCGCTGCTGGCGCCATCCTGGTTCATGGCGCCGCCCCGGATCAGGGCCAGGATCTCATCGCCGTCCCGCTGCGCATCCGTTAATCGTTTGAGGACAATCATGCCGCAGCCCTCGCCGCGGAGATAGCCATCGGCCCCCGCGTCAAATGTCTTGCAGGCCCCGTCGGGCGAAATCATACGCGCCTTGGAGAGGGTAATATGCACAGCAGGCGTCAGGATCATATTGACCCCGCCCGCCAGAGCCAGGTCACACTTACCGTTACGCAGGCTCATGCAGGCCAGATAAATGGCCGAAAGTGACGAAGAGCAGGCTGTATCGACCGCCACATTTGGCCCCATCAGCCGAAGGGTGTAGGAAATGCGTCCCGTTGCGGTGCTGAAGGCATTACCGGTGCCAAAGTAGGGATCAATTTTCTCCAACAAATCGTTTTCCCGCTTTCCCAGGGCAGTGCCATTGAGATACTCGCTGCTGCTGATCCCAACAAACACTCCGGTCTGGCTACCATACAGATTGGCCGGCACAATATTGGCCGATTCCAACGCCTCCCACGAAACTTCAAGCAGCAGGCGCTGCTGCGGGTCGAGACTGGTCGCCTCACGCGGCGAGATATTGAAGAATTGAGGATCAAATAATTCGGGATTATCAATAAAACTGCCCTTGCGGGTGTAAATCTTTGCCGGGGCTGCAGGGTCCGGGTCATAATAAGCGTTCACATCCCAGCGGGAAGCCGGCACTTCACCCGATGTATCGCGGCCCTCAACCAGCAGCTGCCAGTATCCGGCAGGGTCCTTTACCCCGCCTGGCAGCCGGCAGCCCATCCCAATCACAGCCACTGGCTCGTGAAACTGGCTATACAATTGGCGCGCCTCGGCGCTGGCCTGGCGTTCAAATTCGATCTCTGCCTGCATCGCATCCAGACGGATGAGAGCATCTTTCAGCAGTGCCTTGTAATCCATGTTGTCCATCACAAATCTCCTCTACGCTCTGTAAGGACGGGCCAAAACACGCCCAGCCATCTTTTCAATCCAGATCAATGCTTTTCCAAAGCTGTTCCCGCAGATGTTTGGGCCGCAGAGCCCACCACCAAAGTATGGAAGTATCATCTCAATAAAGAGGGGTGTTGGGTGTTTTTTGCGAGCTTCGCTCGCAAAAAACACCCAACTGCCCCCACTTCTTGAAATGATACGTATGGAATAACCGTCATGTTTTAAGCTGCCTTAATTTCTGCGCCAGGCGGGCAGCCAATTCGTCAACCGACAAATCATCGAGGCTGACGCTCGGGGCCGCGTCCATCGGGGCGGCTGCTCCCTGGAACTTTTGGGCATGCAGCTCTGCCAGCCGGCCGGCCAGGCTGGCCAGGGTCGGGTAATCAAAAGGCAGGGTAAGGGGCGTATCCAGCCCAAAATCCGTATTCAGGCGTTGGCGCAAGCTGCCAGCATGGCTAACCCTGAACCCGAGATCCGATAAACGGCTCTGCTCGCCAACCCGGGTTGGGGAACAGCCCAGCAGCGTACTCACCTGGCGGCGCAGATAGGCCAGCATCTCGCCCGAACCCAGAGGCTCCAAAGCGGGCGGCTCTTCATGGGTATCCTGCTTATGGCTGTACAGAATCTCCAAATCGCCGGCCAGCAGCCGGATGCGGCATTCCTGGTGGCGAATTTTGCCGCTGGTGGTTTTCGGTACACTGTTGGGCGGGGTCAAATAGATCACGCTCAGGGCCAGTTGGTGCTCGGCCGCTGTCACCGAACGAATTTCAGCCAACAACCCTGCCAGCGCCTCGGGGCTCAACGCATGCAAGCGGCTCTTGCGCATCTCCAGGACAAGGACCACGCTGGGTGTCGTTGTTTCAAGCACTTCTTCCAACGCGAACACAGCGCCCCCGCCCTGAGCCAGACTGTCAGCCAAAAGCGGCAGGCGGATCAAGCTGTGCAAAATGTCCTGCGGGTAAAGATTTCGCCCGTTGATGATGAACATCTCTTTGAGCCGCCCGGTAATAAAAACTTCCCCGCCGTCCATAAAGCCCAGGTCGCCGGTGCGCAAACAGGCCGGGCTTTGCAGCGAGCTGCTGTCCGCCAACCTGGCCTGGAAGATTTCGCTGCTTTCAGCACTGCGTCCCCAATATCCGGCAGCCACACCCGGCCCAGCCACCCAGATCTCACCGACCTGACGGGGCGGCAGGGACTGCCGGCTGAGCGGGTCAACCACAAAAACCTGGGTACCCTCAACTGGCAGACCGTTGGCAACCGGAAGCGCGGCTGCCTGCCCGGGTACTGGCGGCTGGGCGACCCCCGCCGCCAGCGACTGTTGATCACAGCGATACGCCAGGCGCTGAGGCGTAAGATAGGCCCCCGAAACAATCAGGGTAGATTCGGCAAGACCGTAGGCACCAAAAAAAGCGTTGGGGCTGAAGCCAGCCGGTGCAAAAGCAGCGCTGAAACGCTCCAGGGTGCTCTGATGGATTGGCTCGGCGCTGTTAAAAGCACAGCGCCATTTGCTCAGATCCAGACGGCGGCGCTGCTCAGGCGTTGTACGCGTCACACACAATTCATAGCCAAAGTTCGGCCCCCCGCAGGCCGTCGCGCCATAGTGAGAGACAGCCGCAAGCCAGGTGAGCGGGTTTTGCAAAAAGGCCAGCGGCGGCATCAAAACGCAGAAACCGCCGCAAAAAATCGTTTCGAGTACATTGCCAATCAGACCGCCATCATGGTGCATCGGCATCCAACAAACCCCACGATCCGGGGCTGCAATTTCGAGTGAATGAGAGATGGCGGCCAGGTTATACATCAGGTTGGCATGGGTGACCATCACCCCGCGCGGGGCGCGGGTTGAGCCAGATGTGTACTGCAAGAAGGCCAGGTCTTCAGGAGCAGCAGGGTTAGCCGCAAAGTCTGGCGGGGCGGCGGATAGATCGGCGGTATCCAGCCAGCGGAGACGTCCCAGCCCAGGCATATGCTGGGCCAGGCGCGCCCGGTTTTCCAGGGTCGCATGGTTGGTGAGGACGATGGTCGGGCTGGTATCGGCCAGGATCCCCACAATCCGCTCGTCCAGGCGGCGCAAGCTGGGCGGATAGACCGGTACTGCCGTCACTCCGGCAAGCAGACAGCCCATAAAGGCGCAAACATAATCCAGCCCGTTCGGGTAGAACAACAAGGCCCGCTCGCCAGGGCTGCACACCGCTTGCAGGGCCGAGGCCACACCGCAGGCGCGGGCATACAGCCCTGCATAGGTCAGGGATCTGCCCTCCAGGTCGTCTGGCTGTGCGGCAGCAATCTCATCAAAGGCGATCTTTTGCGGGTGCTCGTCAGCTCGCTGGCGCAGCAAATCTGGCAAAGTTTTCGCTGAGAACATGGTCACTGCAGCGCCGCTATTCAAAGGCCATCGTTTCACGCACACTCAGCCGCGAGGCGCTGATTGCCGGCAGCAGGCTGGCAAGAACCGACAGCACGATCACCAGCGCCAGCCAAAGCAAGATACCCTGCAGGGGAAAAACATGGCTCAACGCAACGCGCAGCAGCGTCAGACCCAGCGAACGATCGAGCAGCAGGCTCAGCGGGTAAGCCGCGACACTTCCGCCCAGCCAACTGAGGACGCCAATAAACACGCCTTCGATAATGGTGACCTGTGCCACTACCGACTGGACTGCACCCACAACCCGGATAACACCAATCTCACGGGTGCGCTCGAGTACGCTCAGGCTCATCATCCCCGCCAGCCCCAATGCACCGACCAGTGCGAAGAGAATACTCATCAACTGGATCAGGATCAGGATGATGCTGAATGCGTTCTCCAGCGACAAGCGCATATCACTGTTAAGCAAGCGAGACACGACCCGCAAATTTTTCCCGGCAAATGCCTTTTCAATTTCAATTGACAGCGGGCGAATATCCGCCTTGTCCACTTCCGCCGGATCAACGCTGAGCAAGACTTTATTAATCTTACCTTCCTGCTCGACTGCAGCCGCCAAAACCTCATAGCGGGCATAAGCAAGAGGCGCCTGGAGCAGTTCACCAACCCCAACCAACTGGCTGGTGACGATCCCCACAACCTTCCATTCGGTTTCAAAACGCCCCAGACGCAGCTTAAGCGTGTCGCCTGGCTGGATGCCCGGCTCTATCGCCAACAAATCCACATTAATCACAATTTCATCGGCAGATTGCCCATCCAGCCAGCGCCCGGCAAGCAACTTGGGCTGCAGCAGCGGGGTATCAACCGGAAGGCCAAGCACCGTGAGCAAATTGGCAGATTCGCTGCCATCCTCGCGCAGGCGGAAAGCGTTGATCTGCAGGCGGCCCTCCGTCCGGGTGATTTGGGTGAAACCAGACGCAATCTCCTCTGCCTGGTCAGCCGGGATGTTGGTGTAAAAACGCAGCGAGATATCTTCCTGCCAGTAGCTGGCAATCTCGTTGATGGTTTGCTCCAGGGAAGAACGCACACTGAGCACCGCAATAAAGATAGCCCCGGCGGCTGTCAGCGTGATCAGTGCCAAAAGCAGGCGCATCTTCTTGCGAAAAATATTGCGAAAAGCATACAGCCAGGCGGACGGCAAACCACGCAGCGCATTGAGCAAACGGTCAATCAGGCCGCCGCCAAAGGCGCTGCCTTCACCGCCGCTGGTCGAGATTGCCTCGCGCACGGTGATGCGCGTGGCGCCCCAGACCGGCACCAGGGCAGCAAAAACCGGCACAAACAGGCTGGCAAAGAATTCCAGCGCAAATATATACCCTGGGGTGGTGTAGGAAGTAATTTCAAAATTAATCAGCCCGGCGATAATCACCGCCGCAAAGTAGGCTGTCAGCGCCCCAAGCGGGATCGCCAGCAGCCCAGCCAGAACACCCATAATCAAATAG
>Ga0268298_10000467_pt1 | contig 52237 bp, 51 predicted proteins | sample WWTPWeurt_MetaG_FD_194462 | JGI IMG/M metagenome (GOLD analysis project Ga0268298, IMG submission 194462) | Activated sludge microbial communities from WWTP in Nijmegen, Gelderland, Netherland - WWTP Weurt | ecosystem: Engineered > WWTP > Aerobic digester > Activated sludge | place... | reverse complement strand
AAAGGATGGTAGTACAAAAAAATAACTTTATTCATTGATAAGTATCTATAAATTATCAACAAAATCGCAACATTTTTTGAATAATTCCGGTGTATGAAAATAAAGACCATCCTGATGCAGTAATTTTTTTGTATATTCTTTGTATCCCTTCTGATACTGTTCCTGCTGCAATTTTCTACTTATATTTTCATATGCTTCTTCGTAAGGTATTATCGAAGAAGGGATTTTTTTATTGCAACGATAGGCGATAGAGGAAGTTTTTCCTCTTATTACCTTTGCCTTTTCGCTCCCCATAAATCTGTCGCAGAATCTGATAAAATCATCAGAAAGATCAGCGATTGGAGCAGTATATTCTGGTTCCCACGTTATTTCATAATCCTTCACATCAATAATATCATCCACATCAATAATATCATCGGTAATTTCATGGTTAATTTTTGTAGATTGCAAAAGATACATTATCGGAATCACCGGGGGGTTTTCATTGTAGTAGGCTTTTACCTTTTCTTCATCAACTTGTAGGCATCCCTCAGAAGAAAGGGTCAACTCTATAGCTTGTTGTATGAGATACTGGTCATTTAACTCAACTTTTATATCATTGAGTGTATACCCACCCTTTTTTGCCATCTCATGGATATCATCCCGAGTAATTCCCTTTTTTTCCTGTAATGCATCAAGATATTGCTCTGCGTATTCTCCGGAGGACCCATCATTTGAAATTTTTATACCCCGATCCGCCGCGTAAAGAAGCCAAAGGGACTTTATTATTTTTTCTTCAATAGTTATCGGCATTCCTAGTGGATTTAAGCTCCAAATATCAGAATAAAAAATAACTGCATGTCCCGATTCCCCGTAACAGGAAAAGGCTATTCCATCGAGAAAAATCCTTTTTAGATCTTTTTCTTCGCAATTATTTGCATTTATATTGCTTGTTCCAACTAAGAAGGCAACATAAATGAGGATGTATAAAAAAAATTGAAAAAAAGTTTTCATACTACATGAACCAAATCATATAAAAAGATTTATTCTCTTAAATATTTGACTAATTTTTTGCGGTTGCTTCTTTTAGTTCTTTTTTAATGCTATTTTCCGCAATGGCTTTTAATTTTTCCCCTTCTTTCTCTAAAATGTCTGGATCATTATTTTCGATCATATTTTTCATTGCTTCGTCTTTTTCCTTAACCTTCTTATCGACAAAAGATGTTATATAGTCATGATTAATTGCTATCCCCTCTCTCTCTTTAAGGTCATCAACCACATGTTTATATTGTTTTTCAAGTAATTCAGTGAGTAATACTTCTTTAACTTCGCTTGCAACCTCTTTATATGGAGCCCACTCACCATGGTGATTTTTAATTCGATACGCAGCAAAGGTGATTCCGTTTTCCATCGTAACTGCTTTAATGTCTCCATCTTTCATACTTTCGAAGGTAGTAACTATTTTTGGCGATAACCCCTTTGTTCCCTTGTTTATTCTTTCGAGACGAATAACATCTTTATTTGTTTTTAATCTTTCTGCATAATCGGAGACACTCTTCCCTTCATCAATTTTGACTATTCTTCCTTCAACACCCGGAACCTTTTTTGCGAAAGGCGCACTTAAAAAGCGTGGATTATCAGCTCTCTCGTTGCTGTAAGCTTCTTCGGCCTCGCTGTCACTTATGGTTAAAGTTTCACTTAAATGTTTCTGAAAGGTTGCTGAATAAAAATTACTCTTCATTATTTTTATATATTGTTCAAACTCTTCATTAAAAGTATCCCCTTTATCTAGTCCTTTTTCATGAATATATTTTTGAATAACATGGTTAGTTACAACATAATCATTGATAAAACGTGTATACAATTTTATCTGTTCACTGCGCGGCAATAGGGCAATGAATTGTAATCCTGAGTCACTTTTTTCTAGCATGGCAACCATTCCTTCAAAATCGTTTCGATTTGCAATAACGTGACCATGCTTATCTTTCACTATGAATAGATCAGTTCCGGTATGTTTTCGTTTTTGTATCCATTTTTTTATGAAATATCCCGGGACAACAACAATGACAAGAATAAAAAAAAGTGTTTTAATGAATTGACTCATGTAGCTTGGCTCCATTTAGAAAATTGATTAGAAAAGGATGAAAACAGTCTTATTATAATTAAAAAGGGATTATTTGTAAATACATTATCAGATCAATTAATTATCACACACAACTTTCTTTTCCAATTTTTTTTTAATGTGAAAAAGAATTAAAAAAGTTAAAAAATTTTTCTTTTTCTTTACGCGAGTTATTGTTTTCATTATTGCTAGTGGGATTGAATCTTTTGTTTGAAAAATGAAGATTGTTTATTTATCTCATCTGCAATATACGCGGTTGAATTACTTAAAAAAGATACTCTTTCCATTTGTGCATTATTGTTTTTAACAAATAAAAATGAATTTAATGTAGAATAATCTGGGTTATATAACTTTTCGAAAATATTTTTTCTTTTTTTGGTAAACTCAAAAAATTTTTTAGCACTCTACAAAGATAAAAAAAATTTTATTAGCATCAAAAAAAAGAATGGAAAGAAGAAAAAAATAAAAATATTTCTGTTTTTTTAATAAAAAAATCACGGCATGTTATTTATCGATATTTGTGGGAAGAATACCAAATTATCTTTTAAAAAACAATAATTTTATTTTTTTCTCAAAAATTTTGCCAGATTTTCAATCTGATGATCAGTGTTTTGTATGCCGAGAGAGATTCGTACGACGGCGGGAAGATTTTTTTTTTCAAAAAAAGTGGTTCCACAGAGAAAGCCCGAGCGAACCATTCCTTTCCCCTCATGTAAAATTTTTTCGGCTAAATCATGAGCATGAATTGTGGAGTCATAAAAACTTATTATAGAATTTGTTTCTTGGGGAGAAATAAGATGGTATCGTTTATTTGATGCTATTGTTTCATGTAATTTTTTTGTAAAAAAGGAAAGATGTTCCATCTTCATTTTTGTGTAAATATTTTCACTTATCCAATCAATAATTTCATAAAATGCATATATTGATGGTATATCAACCGATTCTGGGTAGAGAAGGAGTCTATTGTCTTCCTCTAAAATATTTTTGTTATTTCCTCCAATTACTAGTGGTCTAAAATTTTTGAGGATTCTATCTGAAAGTGCACAAAAAGATAATCCGTACGGGCCGTACATTTTGTGAGCGGTAAAAAAAAATGCATCTATGAAATTTGGAAGTGTAATTGGTTCTATAGGAAGTAATTGACAACCATCTATTATGATTAAAGGTCCTTTTTTTGAGAAAAGTAACTCTTTTTTACATGTGATTTGATTCTCTTTTGTGGAGGATGAAAAATATTTTTTTCCCGTTATATGTGAGATTGCGGGAAATAGTATCGCTGTAGCCTCTTCATTTTCGTTTATTATTTCTGTCCAATCTTTTTTTTCATCAAACCAAATAATTTTACATTTGCCAATTTTTTCAGCATGAATAAGTGATTCAGTAATACAGGTATGACTTTCAATATGAAGTAAAATAGTAGGAATCTTTTCTGAAGCTGTAAGGATATGATTTATTAGAGATGCAGCGATCACCGTTGCGGAAGAAGCGAGAGTAATTTTTTGTCCATTAGTCAAGATAAAAAAATTATTTATTTTATCAATAAGGCGTTCAATATATTCAGCAGCGATCTCTGCTAGAAAATATCTACTTTTTTGAGCGGGAAAACAATATTTTTTGTAACCTTCCTGCAGTTTTTCAAAAAATATGTCTGGTTTTTGGGTTGTTGCAGCGTTGTCAAAATAAGATAGATCTGGATATGATCTACAGAAAGGAAAATTTTTACACGGGATCATAAAAAATAATAAAGTACGAAATTATTTATATAATTTTATGGCAAAGTACAGTAAAAGTACTGTGACAAAAAGAGAAAAGCATTCGACATTATGATCGATAAGAAAAATTTTCATTGCTTCGTATAATCCCTCCTTTGAAGAGGTCCCGATAAAACCATTTATTTTTTCCCAGTGAATCGTAATACAGGAAAATTTTTGAAGAAAGTATAGGGTTGTGTATATGGTAATTCCTGTTTTAATTAAAAATTTTCCACAGAGATGAAATATAAATGAAAGTATTGCTCCGTAAAAGATTCCGACAAATATTTTACCAATTCCAATGGGAAGAAATTTAAAGAGCGAAACGGTAAAAATATGAAATTTTTCTAAAAAAGAAAGCAGTGTCTTCATTATTAAAAATTCTCAATTGTTGAAGATATATACAACGGTAAGTATATAACAAAAACTGCCGATCATTCAATAAGGATGATCGGCAGTCAAGAATAATATTTAGAGATTATTGAACCGCTTTACGCAAATTCTTCCCTGCTCTAAATTTAGGAACCTTCTTTGCCGGAATTTCCATTTTTCTACCAGTTGATGGGTTTACTCCGATACGACGTTTTCTGTTGGATACTACAAAGGTACCGAAATTAGTGAGAACCACTGATTTACCCTTTTTAAGTGCCTTGGTAATACTGTCAACGAAGCCCTCGAGCATTTTTTTACAAGATGCTTTTGGTAATTTTGAATATGACGCTATTGCATCAACTAATTCAGCTTTATTCATGATAAAAATCCTTTAGTAATCGATCAAATTTTTGAATTGATTTCAAAAACTTGCCAAACAACGAACTCATGATTAGCCTATGACAGTAGAAAGATGAATGTCAAGAATAATGAAAAAAAATTGGTGCCGAGGGCCGGACTCGAACCGGCACAGGAGTTATCCCGAAGGATTTTAAGTCCTTTGCGTCTACCATTTCGCCACCTCGGCAATAACTAACATCTGATGAGTAAAAAGATCTGTGGAGGCGACACCCAGATTCGAACTGGGGATGAGGGTTTTGCAGACCCCTGCCTTACCACTTGGCTATGTCGCCACAACAATCTTATAACTGTTCTGTTCACGAAATGCATTTTACAGAAGAAGGGTAGTCAACCTAATAATTTTTGCAACTCCCTTGCGGAGATAATACGATATTTTTCATGGGTTTTTTCTTCGAGCTCTTCCTCATTTTGAAAAATGACTATAGAAAGATAAGGTTTTTTTGCTTCACCCTCATATCGAAAAGAAGGATCTTTTTGTGCATATTGGTACCATTCTGCCATTCCACCGGAGTATACCTGTGTATTAAAAAATCCTTTTTTTATTGCTATTTTTGCAGAATCGTGACAGGCTGTGCACCAGTAATTTGAGCAATAAAAGATAAGTGGTTTTTCTTTATCTTCAATTTTTTGCAAAAATTTTTCTACGTCATCAAAAGGGACCGATATTGAATCAATGATATGCGCATCGTCAAACTCTTCTTTCTCTAAAACATTTATTAATAAAAATGGTCTTGAGAGAAGATTATCCGCTTTTTTTTCAATTTCTTTATGAACATATTTTTTTTGATGAAAATGATAGATAAGAAAAAAGCTTAACAAAAAAAGAGAAAGGAGAAAAAATAAAAATTTTTTTTTCATAATTTTAGTGCATTACAGAAAACCAACGTTTCCAGCTTCGGATCTTTTCAGTAAAAAATATTATTGGATGAAAAAGTAGTTCATAAATAAGGGAATTATAACTATCAAAAGAGAAGATTCTAAAGAGTATTTTTCCGCGAATTATTTCTCTTGAAATTTTTCCAAAACCACGTGAATCAAAGCTTCCCTTTCTATTGTCTCCCATAACCCAATATTCATTATCATCAAGGGTAACATCAAATTCATCAGAGAGAGATTCTGATATTGTTGGCGTCTGTGGTTTTAATATTGAAGGATATGAAAGCGAACCAACTAATTCTTTTTCATGAATTCCATAAAATGGCTGATTTTTTCTATCAATGATCTCATACTTTGGGTCAAATGATCGATAATGATGTTCAATTTTTTCTACTATAAATGGTGGACGAAAGGTGAGTACATGTGCTTTTTCTATAATTTTTACAATCGGATACGGGTTAATATACGGTTCATCAAGTTTTTCTTCGTTGAGATAAATAACTGGGATCCCGTTTTCGATTTTTCCTTCAATATGATCTCCAGGGCACGCTATTACCCTTTTGGTCCAATTTTCAGGGCCATATATATAGGATTCAAAAAAATGAATAACTGGGTTTTCTGAATAATGATATGTTGGTTGATTAAAAGAGATTATATCGCCTCTTTTTATATCTGAAAAAAAGATACATTTATTGCAAAAAAATCCTTCTCCGACAAGCATTGTTGGTTCCATTGAGCCAGTTGGCACCTGGTAAAATCCTATGAAAAATATACGCAGAGTAAAAAGCATCGTTGCAAGTAGCAGTATCTGCAGTGCTTCTGGCAATGAATTAAATTTATTGTTAATTTTTTTTACAAAATGAAAGGGTGAAGATGACGACATAATAATAGAAAATTTACTCCTTATAAAAGGCAACTCCTATGAAGTATACCATAAAAGATAATGAAGGGGATCATATGCAACGTGATTTATTATAACTTCAAAATGCAGATGTGATGGATCATGTTTTCCTCTGGTGTTTCCTGTCGAGCCAACTGTACCAATAATTTGATGTCGACAGACATGATTTCCATTCGTGATCAATATTTTTTTTAGGTGAGCATATTTTGTATATACGTCATTACCATGATTTATAACAACACAATTTCCATATCCACTACGTTTTCCTGCAAATGTTACGATTCCATCACAAGCAGACTGAACTGGGGTGCCTGAAAGTGCCGCAAGATCTATTCCATGGTGCATTTTTTGTTTTCTTATTCCGTACCGAGAGCTTATCCAAAAGGTACCGCTTTTGAGGGGCCAGGTGAGTGATTGAATAATTTTAGGACTATGTCCATGTGTTCGATATGTTCTTGGAATAAATCTTTTTCTTCTTTTTTCTATTCGTTTTTTGATGATAGGAGTAGGGGAGTTATCTTGATTGCGTAAAAAGATGCATTTTTTTATAAAAGAGGTATAATTAATAGATTTTATTTTGATGCAGCTGTTTTTTTTTTAATCTCTTCTTCAAGAGCCCAAATTAAGTTTATGTAATGAGTGCGTGCGTTTCCAAAATAGACCATCTCTTCCTGCATAAGATGCAATCTATGAAAGAAATAAGTACAGAGAGCCGCTTGTACGAGTGCAAGAAGGGCAAGCGTAAAAATGTAGCGATATTTTATGGTACTTTCCACCATCTTTTCCTGAACTATAAAAACATGTATTCAAAAGTGTACCATATTTTTTTTTTATTTTTATCGTATCTCACTGAATAAAGGAAAGAGCTTTTCCATCGTATTGTTGGAACTATTTTATGCCAATCATTTTTTTTGAAAAAAATGATACGTATCTCGCTTGGGTATCTTTTTTTTTTGGCTCTTCGTTGAGTTGCAGCTGTTATTTTTTTGTTTATTACGTGTAGTGGATGAAATGGATAAATAGAATCACAGAAAAATGAAAACTGAAATGTACAAGAGGTAAAGAGTGGAAAAATTGCGATAAAAAATAAAAAAAAATCGACATACTTTTCGTAAGGAAAATAAATGGTTGCAGTCGTTCTTTCATTTATCATAAAAGAGAATAAACTTTTTTTTGCCATCGGGGCAGGAACTTCCTCAAAAAGGTAGCGATCTTTTCGCCTCAACCAAAAAAGGCGCCATTCATTTATTAATGAGATAATTGATTCTATTGAGCATTTTGAAAAGGTAAGAAGATAAAAAAGTAGTATGGATTGAAAAAAAAAATCGACCCCTTTGTTAAAAAATAGGTCAAGAAAAATCAAAAATTTTTTTATGCCTCTTTTTGTAAAATTTATTGGAAACACTTTATCTATTGACATAAAAAATGTAAAAAATAACCATGATAGAAGTGTACTGAATTTTATATAAATTACCAAAAAAATACTTTCTTGATCGGTGCGCGACACATTTTAGGAGTAAAATTGTGAAAAAATTACTGTTAGTAGAGTCTGCAACAAAAATAAAAACAATAAAAAAATTTTTGAATAATGATGATTATATTATTTTATCAACCGTTGGGCACATTAAAGATCTTCCAACAAAAAAGCTTGGCGTCAATATAGATAAAGAAAAAAAAAAAATCACTATTGATTATGAAACAATAGAAAAAAAGAGCTCTGTTGTTAAATCTATACAAAAGGTTATCAAAGATATTTCTACAGTATATCTCGCTACCGACCCTGATCGTGAGGGAGAAATTATCTCTCTTCATGCTCGTGAAATAATAGAGGAAAAAGCAAAGAAAAAATTGGAATTTTGGCGAGTCACATTCAATGAGATAACAAAGGAAGCGGTGCAAAAAAGCATAAAAGAACCAAGAGAGATAAATTTTCTTTTGATATCCGCGCAACAGGCGCGCCGTGTGCTTGATAGATGGGTGGGCTATATGGTATCTCCACTTTTATGGAAAAATGTTAGAAAAGGTCTTTCAGCGGGCAGGGTGCAATCGGTTGCTCTCAAATTAATTTGTATTAGAGAAAATGAAATTTTATCATTTGTCATTGAAGAATATTGGTCGATACATCCAATGATTGAAATTGGTGGATATGTTATTGAATCAACTTTAGCTATCGATGGCGAAAAAAAAATACCAACAAATGAGGCAGAGCGGTTAAAGGAGCTAGTGCTTCAGTCAAAATGGAATATTAAGGATATAAAAGAAAGCGAAAAGATTAAAAGACCTTCTGCGCCATTTATTACGAGTACATTACAGCAGGAGGCTTATCACAAGCTCGGATTTTCTGTGCAAAAAACAATGTCAATAGCACAAAATCTTTATGAAGGTCTTGAGGTTGATGGAGAACAGAAGGCATTGATCACTTATATGAGAACTGATTCAACAAGAATTGCTCAAGAGGCAGTGATTGCCGTTAGATTGCTTATTAAAAAGCATTATGGAGCAGAGTACCTTCCCTCGTCCGCTCCGATATACAGTAAAAAACAGGCGCAGGATGCACATGAAGCGATTCGTCCCATATCGGTTGATTTTTTTCCTGAGGCTATTCGTAAAACATTATCAAAGGATCACTTTCTTCTTTATGAACTTATCTGGAAACGTTTTGTGAGTTGTCAAATGGAAAATGCACGTTATAAACATAAGCAGGTAATTTTTTCTACCATTGAAAATGAATTAATAAGCAAAGCAACGCATTCAGTATTGTTATTCGATGGTTATAAAAGGGTATATTCAGATAATGATGATGGGGATGAAAGCGAGGGTATTGAATTTGGAGCGTTGCAAAAAGGTGATTCTGTAAAAATAAAAGAATGCGTCAATAAAAAACATTTTACCGCTCCACCATCTCGTTACAATGAAGCATCCCTTGTTAAGGAGCTTGAGCAAAAAAATATTGGAAGGCCAAGTACTTACGCAACGATTATGAGAACTATTTGTGATCGATTATATACAGAGCTTGATGAAAAAAAAAGATTTTTTCCCACAGAGCTTGGTAAAACAGTTGCCACTCTTCTTGATACCCATTTTTCCGAATTTATGAATGTCTCTTTTACGGCAAATATGGAGGAAAATTTGGATAAAATTGCGCGTGGAGAGCTTTTGCGTGATGAGGTTCTTTCTGATTTTTACTTTCCATTTGAAAAAAAAGTTACTGATTTTAAGGGAGTGGTCATAAAAAAAACAGCTGAAAAAACTGATATAAAATGTCCAGAGAGTGAATGTGGGGGCATGCTGGTAATTAGAAGCGGAAAAAAAGGACAATTTTTAGGATGCTCTCTTTATCCAAAATGTGGACACACTGCTCATTTTATTCGTGATAATGAGAATAAAATAGTAATTATTGAAGCACCAAAGCTGCAGGTGCTTGAAGAAAAATGTCCTGAATGCGGTGCGTTCTTATGCAGCAAGAGTGGACGTTATGGATCTTTTTTTGCTTGTAGCAATTATCCGAAGTGTAATTTTGTAAAAAAAAAGATGAGTAAAAATAACTGTCCTGGTTGTAAAAAAAATCCTTTAATGGAACGTCGCTGGAAGGGAAGAACCTTTTGGGGATGTTCTTCATATCCCACCTGTTCATTTGTAATCAATGGAAATATCAGAGAGGAATCCTGCGAGTCCTGCGGGGGTAATTTTTTTAGATATAAAAAGGATGATGGGTATTACTGTATCACCGATGGATGCGAGAAAAAATTAGAGGAGTAATAATATTTTTCGGCGGTAGGTAAAAATATACCCATTTAGTGAATTTTTTGTTACAATTAGGAAGATGGTTATAGTCTAGTAATTGATTATCTATCTATGATAAAAAATAGCCTATTGGTATTAATTTTATCTTTTTTTCTTGGCGATATCTCCTGCCATCGGCCAATCTTTCCTTCCTTTACTCTTCCCCTGTCAATGAAATTATCTATGCAAAGATCCCTTGGATTTATGCAAAAGGCTTATCTTTCTGTTGAAAAAAATTTTCCTCTCATTGCTGCATTGTGTATTCTTTTAGTTGCAGCAAGGGCAGATTGGATGGCTGCACAATGTAATAAATTTGATAAAAGAATTACTGCATTGAGCAAAGCAATAGAGGATATGCCCTTATGTGAATCAGAAGGTATGATTATAGGTAATCAGGATGGGCAGAAGCAGAAAAATGATCTGCCTCTACTATCCTTTGGAAAAAATTTTCGAGAAAATCTCGAGAACGGAATTTGGATAGGATTTTTTTCGGGAAAGGGTTCCTTTACCAATTCTACGAGGATAAAATGCTGTGGTGGGAAACAGAACAATTTTCTTTGTCAATACGCACTACATAAGAACTTAAAAGGTACTTTTGCTTTATTTATTCAGAGGCATTATACAAATTCTAAAGAAGATGAATTGGTCCTTGATGCAATGCCACTTGATGTAATGGAGGGATTTATTGGATTTTTAGAATCTGTAGTACGGGATGCAAAAAATTCAGAAAGAGAATTAGCAGCACAAGAAACCAGTAGGCAGGTATTACAACAGGGTGTGAGCAAACAAATAAATATTCAAGAGATAGAGGAAAAGAAAGAGGAAAAGAAAAATGAAATGACAAATAAGATCGAAGAGCTTCAAAAGTCTAAGGATTTTGATTGTCTTAATAAAGGCACTGCTCAAGAAAATATTGTTACTTTCGATGTTTTTTCCAAGGGTTATCCACTAGAAATCTCTCTTATGCAAGGGTTTAAGGATTCTTTAATCAAAAATATTTTAGAAGCTACAGAAAATTCCTCGAACGGGACAATACAATTGACCCATACAATTACGATAAAATTTTTACATGGAAGTTCTTTCTTAAATTTAAGGATGATAAAAGATAATGCAAAATTTTTCGATTTTCTCGTCGATATTGTATTCGATGAGATTGCATTAGATATTTCCCAAAAGGATAATCAAAAATTAGAAGTGAAAGATATTTGCAAAAATGCATATGTTATAGATGATAAAAAATCAGAAAAAAAAATAGTTATTCATGAGCTTCCCATTGATTTTATGGTGGTGGAAGATTTACTAAAATTTTTGAAAAATACTGAAGAGCCAAAAGCTAAGTTTTTGCAGCAGAAAAAAGATAATCCATTGAAAAAAAATCAAATAATAAAAAGTGAAAGTCTACTCAAGATGTAATCCTGTTACCTTATTTTTATTTTGATATATACTATTTGCGGTATATTTAAATTGTTTTTTATCTTATGGCGACTTTATTTCCAAATGTTCGAGGTACTCGTGATATTTTAGGCCTGGAGCACAAAAAAAAGTTGCATCTTCTTAATCTTATTCGTCTACATCTTTCGCAATATTCCTTTGATGAGATCGAGGTCCCTATACTTGGTGATGTTCGGCTTTTTGCAAAAACGTTGGGGGAACAGGTAGATGCTGTTGAAAAGGAATTGTTTTTGGTTCGTTCTCGTCATCAGGATCAGGGAGATGGATATATTGCACTTCGGCCTGAGGCGACGGCCTCTGTTTTCAGAGCTTATTGTGAATCATTGCCCTCGAGAGTACCTTGGAGGGTCTTTACTTGTGGTCCAATGTTTCGATATGAGAGACCGCAGCGAGGACGATTTAGAGAATTTTGGCAATGTAGTATAGAAATGATTAATGCAAAATCAATTTTTTATGATGTTGAAATTATTCTTATGCTACACGATCTTTTTACAAAATTGGGGATTAAAAATCATCAGATTGATATTAATTTTCTTGGGGAAAGCCATGAAAGATCAGTATATCTGCGGGAACTAGAAAATTTTTTTCATCGAGAAAAATCGCGTCTCTCTCCAAAAATTATTGAAGCATTCGCGAAAAATCCACTTCGTGCTTTTGATAAAAAGACTGAAAGTGATGAGGAGATACTTTTTTCTGCACCAAGGTTGCACAGTTATTTTGAAAAAGAATCATCAGAAAAATGGGAAAAGATAAAAGATTTGCTTGAAAAAAATAATCTTAATTACAATGAAAATTTATTGTTGGTACGTGGGCTAGATTATTATTCTGGGATAGTTTTTGAGTTTTCATTTGGATCAAATGTGTTCTGTGGCGGCGGAAGATATGATGGCTTAGGATCGATTTTTGGAAGTAATAGTGAAATTCCAAGTATAGGTGCAGGAATAGGAATTGATAGAGTCTGTATGTTACTAGCAGAAGAGTATAATGAATCTTTTTTTGATGAAAAAGTTGTTGGTATCGCGGTACAAAAAAATATGTTTGATGAATATGCATTTTCTTTTTCACGCGCTCTTCATGAAAAAGGTTGTAAAAATGAAGTGTTTTTTGATAAAGATTCTCTTCGAAGTGCTTTGCGAAAGGGTGAATCAGACAAAGTGTTTTTAATGACAATTATTGGAGAGATGGAACAGAATACTCGTACAATCACTATAAAACGTTTTGATACAGGAGAGCAGATGCTTCTGCCCTTTGAGGACGCGATAGCTAAATGTAAACAATTAATTTGTAATGTGTATTAACAGATTAAAAGGAGAAAAATAAATGAAAAAGTTTGATGTGGGTATATCTGAAGAAACAGGAACTTTTGTTGCTACACAATTAACTGTTATTTTATCAGATGAATATGTGGTATTTACAAAATTACTTAAATTTCATTGGAATATAAAGGGGCCATTTTTCGGCCCGCTGCATGCGCTCTTTAAAGAGGGGTACGATATGATTTTTGAGGCGATCGATGATACTGCAGAAAGGATCGCACAGTTGCAAAAACCAGTTATTGGTACATTGAAAGAGTTTTTACACTATTCAAGAATAAGTGAGGGGGGCGATGATGCGATGCTTTTGAATGCAAATCAAATGTTGATGGAGATAAGTAAGGATCTTCAATCACTCATATGTCAGATGAGGGTAGTTGTAGAAATGACATCAACCACGCAATATAGTGATTGTGCAACAAATAATTTTTTAACAGATCTTGTGCAACGGTTAGAGAAATATCTTTGGAAAATTTATTCACACATTGAATAAAATTTTTTCATTTATGTAGATATTGACGTATAAAAAAGTTACATTTAAAATAATTACATATTTTTTGATTTTCCCTTTAATAAGGGGCAAGGTGGTAAAAGTTATGAAGTTAAAGTTAAGTAGTACTGTAATCTTTTTAGGAGCTTTTTTTCCTCTGTGTATTTTTGGTGATGGGGGAACGGGTAGCAATCTTTCTGTTCAAAATTGTCAATGCACCATTGGAAATGTGAGTAAGCTTGAAGCGTTTATAATCGGATGTATCGGTGCACTTTTTGGAGAGGTCACAAGAGTAAAACTTGAACCAAATTATCCTTTTAATGAATCAGATAGATATTTAAAAAACATTGTAACTGATTTTCATACAAAGGTTCTCAGCGGTCTTTTGCCTTTGTACGTGCTTCCAATTTCTTCAGAATTTTTCAAAAACATGCCGGTAAACAAAGTGCAATTTATTACAGATATTACAAAAAATTCTTTCTTAGTGATTACAAAAATTCTTCTTTTTTATAAGGGTATTTTAGAATCATTAGAAGACATGCAGCATCTTGCGAAAGAATCAATAGCAATTTCTCTTCTTATTGGATATTTACGTTGTTTAGTTGGGTTAGCAATGAAATCAATTGTTGATATTCAGGAAAAAAAGTACGGACGTTTTGTTGGGTTTAGTGAAAAATTAGCGCAAATAATAGTGACAAGATTATTTGTGGATAAATTTTTTACAGAACTTCTTAAGCTCGCAACCACATGTAAAAGCTCAGGAAATAAGTTTGTAAAGAGAAGTGTTATTACAAACAATCAAATATTGCAAAAATTATCGGATAATGCAAAAAATGCGAGCGATATAGGGCACACCTTCTACGATTTGGTAATGAGTTTTATAAAAGCTAGATAATTTTATCAAAAAAAATTGATTGTATAAATTTTTTGAGTGCATCAAAATATCTTTTTTTTGTTTTTTGTCCATCAAAAAGATATATCTCTTCATTGGTACACTCAAAAAATTTTGTCATAAAGTTATGTATTACAAAAATTCCACCAAAATTTTCTATAAGTCCTTTTTCAAATGCGATTTTTCCATTAATTTCTTTTTTTTCTTCATGCCATTTTTTGTTTCGGCAAAAAATTTCTTCCTGAAATTTTGGAGTAATCGTTGCATTTTGAGACATAAATAAAAAATTTCCCATCATAAAAAGTTGTGCATTTTCATTCTTTGCATCTTTAACCAAATAGGTGATTAAAAGGACATTATACTTTTTTAATATTGCCAGGAGATCTTCGCTGTACACCTGAAAAAGTTTTTCATCGATTCCTTCGCCATCGCAAAAGTAAAGGATTGCGCTCACATCATTTTTTGAAGCGCAAAGATCATAAAGATTTCTAAAATTAGTAAAGCAGTCGGAAATATTAGAGGTAGAGAGCACTGCAATTTTTTTTATTTTTCCCTGAGAAGATTCTTTCTCATTTTTTTCATTATCACAGAAATTTTTGTTGCAAAGATTTTTTTTGAAAAAAAATCGGTAAAATAAGTAACTGACCAATATGAATAATATAATGGGAAAAATTGAGTGAATTATACTGATAATTATTGCTGCAACAAGAGCAATAATTACAATTATTCCGATAACAAAAAAGAAACCAAATTGTGTTGTATTCATAAAAATAAAAAGATAATAATATAATTTTTCATGGTACAGTGTACAAGTATTTTTAAAAATATTTATTTGTATTTTATTTTAGTCGAAAGAAAACAAATATTTTTTATTTTTCATATCCGCATGAATCTGCTTTTGTATTTTTAGAGTAGATTAGTTATTGTCCTTTTTAAAAAAAATATTCTTATTTCCTTGAGATAAGGATACTATACTGATTTGTAATGAAATTTTTTGAAATATTGCATATTAAAAACAAAATTTGGTAGATCTACAAAAAGGATTATTCAGATGCGTATTCCCAATTTATTTTTTTTATTATTTTTTTCTATCACATTAAATTTTTTTTCATTTTACGGAATGGAAAAAATTTTTGGCAAAAATTTTATCTTTGCTAAAAAAAATTCTTCGTTGAAGAATCATCAGGTAAATGAATATCTTTTTTTTGATAGAGGGATAGATGTATTTTCATTTTCAATGACTTATCCAATTTATGATTCAAGAGAAAAGTTGTGGAGATCACTAATAGTGCTTGATTACAAAGGAAATTCGGTCCCTTCATTAAAAACAGTACATGAAAAAAAAAATGAATATGTACCAAAATTGCATTTAAAAGATGATGATGAAGGGCTTTTGCCGTATTCAATCAAAAAGATTCGAGAAAAAGATAGTGATGAAATTATTGAGATATTTGGAGAACGTAAAGTTAGATTTGGAGAGGTTTATTCGGTAACCTGGCAAATTCTTCAGGAGGAAGAGGGTATTTTTCCAAAATTTTGTTCTTTCGAAAGTGGATCTTTTATTGCGCGATGCAAAAAATATTGAAAATATTATATTTTCTTTTTCATATTTGATAGAATATCTCCCGATGATGATTTTATATCATAATGTATGAGTAAAATTTATGAAAGAAATGACCTATATTTCTATAGAGCAGTCACTTGGGCTTACTGGATCAATTATTGTTGATGGTGCAAAAAATTCAATTCTTCCCATTGCAATGGCATCGATTCTTTCTAGTGGGGTATCAGTACTCCACAATGTCACTGATATTAAGGATGTTCATGCTATGTGTCAGTTACTCGAGGCATATGGATGCATCACGAACTACAATCGACAGGAAAAGGTTCTTTGCATTGATACTTCAAAGATGAGAAATGCCATTGTCCCTTATGCACTTTTTCAGGCATATAGAGCATCGACGATTATTGCGGGTGCTCTTTTAGCAAAATTTGGTGAAGTGTGGCTTGGATACCCCGGAGGTGATAAAATTGGGAAAAGGCCTATAGATATCCATCTTGCTGCATTTAAAGCAATGGGCGCCGAATTTATACAAGAAAATGACCATATTCATATATTTGTAAAAAAACTCCATGGAGCATCAATTTTTCTTGAATATCCAAGTGTTGGTGCTACTCAAAATATTTTATTAGCAGCTGCGCTTTGTGAAGAAAAAACGACGATAATGAATGCTGCGCAGGAGCCAGAGGTCTTTGATATGATCGAGGCGATGCGATTTATGGGTGTAAAAATAAATTTACAATTTTGTGGAATTATAGAGGTAATAGGGAATAAAAATCTTCGACCTTTTGATCATACAGTGATTCCTGATAGATTAGAGGCTGCAACATTATTGATTGCAGCGGCGATAACGCGAGGGAATATACAGATTGCAAATGCGCCCGCGTTTTGTATGCAAAATTTTATAATAAAATTGAGAGGAATGGGCTTTGAAATAGAGGTTGGAGAAGACCAATGGGGAATTACGCTTTTTAGTCAAGAAAAGGTGCGGGCGGTATCAATAAAAACGATGCCGTATCCAGGATTTTCAACTGATTTACAGCCATCTTTTATGGCGTTACTTTCAACGGCAGAGGGGAAAAGTACCATTCATGAAACTGTTTTTGAGAGTAGAATGTCACATGCCTTTGAAATGAATAAAATGGGAGCAAATATTACAATTGAATATGATTATGCAAAAATTATTGGTGTTGATGTGCTTTATGGGACGGTTGTTCACGCACATGATATCCGTGCTTGTGCGTCCCTTGTATTGGCAGGATTAGTCGCGAAGGGATATACCAGGGTGTATGGAGTAAATCATCTCAAAAGAGGGTATGAAGGACTTGAAAAAAAGTTGCGATTACTTGGTGCAAATATATCAATTATTACTGAGGAAAATTCTATAAATCATCATTTAGCAGATGTTAAGAGAGAAAATATTGTATTACAGGGATCTTAGCATGATGATTTCTTTGGATTATATTGAATCGGTGATGCAAAAGAAAAGGATCGGTCTTGGGTCGGCTCAATTATCAGGTTTTTCGATAGACTCGAGGGAGATTAATCAGGGGGATTGTTTTATAGCAATAGCGGGAAATCGATCCGATGGGCATCATTTTTTACAAGAAGCTTTTCATTGCGGCGCTGTAGGTTGTTTGATAGAGGAAGAAAAGATAGCATTATATGAAAATTTGTCTGAGAGTATAAAGAATAATACTTGGTGTATTCCGGTACATGATGTAAAAAAAGCACTTTTTTTGCTTGCTGAGAAGTGGCGAAATGAACTCAAAGCGGTTGTAGTGGCAATCACTGGTTCTGTTGGTAAAACAACTACGAAGGATCTTTTGGGGAATATTCTCATGCAATCGAAAAAGAGGGTAACCATTGCGCAGGGATCGCAAAATGGATCAATTGGAGTTCCTCTAACACTTCTTAGGGCAAGAAAGGATGATGAATATCTGATCAGTGAAATTGGTATACAAAAACCAGGAGAGATGGAGCCGTTGGCTAAACTTATTAGACCGAATATTTCACTGATAACTCAGATAGGAAATGGACAGCATATGGAGTATTTTCGCACAAAAGAAAACCTTATATTTGAGAAAATGATTCTAGCAAAATATGCAACAGAAAAGATTGTTTGTAACGATGTTTCGATTCAAGAAAAAGATTTTGTTGTTTCCTCTGATCGGGTTGCGATTTATCAGATTTCGAAAGATAATTTTTTTGGTTATGTTTATGCTATTGTTGATGATGGCCAATTTAAAAAGAAATTGACATTGCTTAGCGATGGAAAGGTGATATATTCTTTCTCGGTATTTTCTATGCACAGCGGATTTATAAAAAATATTTTCCTTGCTGCTTTTACCGCGCATCTTTGCGGAATCCCTGGAGAGAAAATTGAATCTATTGGAGAGCGGCTTAGACCAAGTAAAGAACGATTTTTTCCGTTAATTGATTTTTCTGGAAAAACAATAGTTATAGAAGATGCATTTAATGCTTCTTATGATAGCTTTGTAGAATCAATTACATCATTAGAAAAATATAATTTTAAAAAAATTGTGTTATGTATAGGGGATATGCGTGAATTGGGAGAAAAAGATGAAGAAATGCATATTAATCTTGTTCGACATATAAGGAATACGATTTCTGATTCTTTACATGCCGCAATTATTGTTGGGAAAAATATGCGCATGGCATTTGAAAGTGAATTTTTTGAAGTTGATTTTTCGATACATTTTTGCGCTGGATGGGAAGAGGCCCTCCCTTTTGTACAATCTTTTATTGGAAAAGTTGATGGAATTCTTTTAAAATCTGCGAGAGGGATGGGAATTAGAAATATAGTTCCAAGCCTTGGAAAGATTATAATGCCTCTTCATGAGTGGAAAATGTCATCAGAAAAAAAGAGTAATTTTGGAGATTTTGATATTTGTGGTTGAACATTATCCTGTGATGGTCGAGAAAGTATGTATGCTCCTTGTTAAAAATACAAAGGGAATTTATCTTGATGCGACGGTTGGTGGAGGGGGGCATAGCGAGGCCCTGCTTAAAAAATTTCCAAATATTACTATTTATGCAGCAGATTGGGATATCAATGCAATCGAAAGAAGTCGTGAGCGCTTAAAAAAATTTAATGAAAGAGTAAAGATTTTTCAATCTGCATTTTCTGATATTGAGCATTCATTAAAGAAATATTCTTCGCCAATTTTTGATGGTATTTTGACAGATTTTGGAACATCGATATTTCAATTAAAAGAAGGGGATGGTTTTTCCTTTTACACTGATACTCCACTTGATATGCGAATGTCAAAAACGCATAAAAAAATTACGGCATATTCAATTGTTAATTATGCTGATGCTAAAGAATTAGTTTACATATTGCGTACCTATGGCGATGAATATCATGCAAAAAAGATTGTTGCAGCTATTATTCGGGAAAGAGAAAGAAAAAAAATAGGAAGTACCATGCATCTTGCGTCAATAATCTCCCATGCAATTTTTTCTCATAAAACAACTATTCATCCTGCAACAAAAACATTTCAGGCTTTAAGGATAGCAGTAAATAATGAGTATAAAGAAATAGATTCTTTTCTTAAGCAAATACCACGTCTTATAAATATCGGTGGAATATTTATTGCGATTTCATTTCATTCTGGAGAGGATTTTTTGATTAAAAATTGGGGTAAAAAAATGAAAAATGAATTTCGTGATATTGTCGATGGAATCATAGTTCCTGATGAAAATGAAATAGAAAAAAATAATGCATCTCGCTCGGCAAAAATGCGTGTTTTTGAAAAAATGATTGACAGCGGATCTGTTATTAAATAATCTAATGATAAATGTTGCGCAACAATGAGCGCTTTTTAAAATCCAGTGAAATGCTGGCTTTAATACGTCTGGAGAAGCAAATGATGAAAATTACCGAAGTAAAAGTTTATACAGTAAAGAACCGGGAACGTGAAAAGCGTCTTTGTGCCTATGCTACAATAGTTTTTGATAACTGTTTTATAGTCCGCGATCTCAAGATCGTGAAAGGGGTAGATGGATTATTTATATCAATGCCCTCGCGTCGTTCCAAATTTGGTACCTTTAGAGATATTGCACACCCACTCAATGCAGCAATGCGCGGAGAGATAGAACGTGCAATTTTTGCAGAATATGATAAAGTAGTGAATCAGAATCCTTCTGGCGAGGGACAATCTGAAAACTTCGAAGATTCATATGATATGGAATAAATATTCTGGGGCGTAGCCAAGTGGTAAGGCATCGGGTTTTGGTCCCGACATCCGGAGGTTCGAATCCTTCCGCCCCAGCCAGGTATCATTTGTATCTTGGCTCTTCGTCGGAAGGGAGAAAGGAACTTTTAAGAAATAGTTTAATAGACTTTGAATGCGTGGATCATGGTTTTGATGAAAAAGAGATTTTGTTAAATGCCAATACTATTGAGGATGCAAAAGAAGTTACAAAGAAAGTAACTGTAGGAAAATTAAATTCTTTAATTAATTTTTTTTTTGATTTAAAAAATCAGAATATTCATAAAACCTATGCTGTTTTGGTAGCAGACACTCTTGTTTTTGATTGTATGCAAAATAAACTATTGGGCAAGCCGCAAAGTATTGATGAATTCTGTAATAATTTTCTTTTACCTGCAGCAACATTACATAAATTAAAGGTAATTAGTGTATTTGGATTTGTAGGAATTCATGATAAAAGTATTATTCAGAGTGATATTTGTGTGGATGTTGCTTCAGTGATAGTTAAAATTGATGAAGATGATCTGTATAATTACTGTCGTGTGGTCGGAGATAAAATTTTTATGGTTTCCTCCGGTTTTTCAATAGAGGGTTTTGGTGAGCAATTTATTGTTTCAGTTAATGGTTCTCCATCTACTATAAAGGGGCTCCCCCTGAAAAAATTTTTAACAGTATTCAAAAAATGGAAAAAAATTGTTGATAAAAAAAGATAAAAATGACGTGACAAAATGTTGAAATCAAAGAAAATTGCTATAAAAAGGGAGTAGGGATGATAATTATTTTACAACCCATCGAATTGGAATGCCAAAAAGATCAATTTTTTTTCTTATCTGTTTGGTTAAAAAGGAAAGTATTGAGGGGTCGAAAAAATTTTTTTCGTTCGTAGTAATACATATTGTAAGCGGAAAATTTTCAATAATAGTTGTTTTAAAAATTTTTAATTTTTGTTTATTTTTTACTATAATTTTCTGATCGATTGAATTTTTTATTGTGGTATCTATGATGCCGATATCAATTTTTTGATCTAATAGTGCAATCGTTTTTTTTAGGAGAGGTGGAATATTTTCTATTCCCTTTTTTGTTATCGAAGATACAAATGTTTCAGGTAAATTTGAAAAAAAATAAGCGTAAGGTTCTGTAAGTTTTGCAATTTTTTTTTTCACTGTTATATCTTTTAAAAGATCTATTTTATTCCAAATAATGATAGTAGGTTTGTAAAGATCGTTAAATGCATACATTGCAAGAGTAATGTCTTGATCATGTATTTTTTCTTCATTAATATCAAAAACTATACCAATAATCGTTGCTTTTTTTATTGCATTCATCGTGTTTTTAACCATTTCTTTTTCAATTATTTCGGTTATTGCATGTTTTTTTCTTACTCCTGCAGTATCAGTCATAATAAATGTACTTTTTTCAAAAATAAATTCATGGGAAACTGCCTCTCTAGTTGTTCCTGGAATTGGAGAAATAATATTCTGTTCCTTTTTAAGAAGGCAGTTAAGGATCGAAGATTTTCCTACATTTGGTTTTCCAAGTAGTACAATTGTTGGATATTTACTTTTGACATTATCAGATTTATATCTTTGATTTTCAGATGTTTTTTCATAATTTTCTTTTTTTTTTAATAATGATTCTATTGTTGAAAGAATTTCTTCCTTACCACGACCATGTACTGCAGAGGTTACAATCGTTTTTATTTTTCGTTTTTCAAAAAACCAGTATCCATCGCCTATTTTCGTCTTGTCTCCTTTGTTCAGCAGTACCACATAAGTTTTTTTTGTTTTTTGCAAAATTTTGAGGCAATGATGATCAATAAGGGTTAAGTCTTCCGAGCCATCGATAACAAAAAGAACAAGTGAAGCTTCTTTTAAAGAATTTTCAGTTTTTTTTATGGAAAGATTTTCAAGTTCCCTATTTTTTTCGTCATTTGAAAGGATAATTCCTGCACTATCCATTAATAAGAAAGAGGTATTTTCAAGATCTACTCTTTCAGCAAGAATGTCCCTTGTTATTCCTGGATGATCGAGGGTCATCGCTATTTTTTTTCCGACTAACATATTGAAAACTGCAGATTTTCCTACATTTTGTTTCCCGAAGATAAGTATTTTAGATAGATTTGTCATATATCACCAATGTCATCATTGGATATATCAATTATTTCTGTTTTTCCTGGAAAATTTTCTATGAGAGATTGTGCGGATTGGGGAAGTGATCCGAGCATTTTTTTGACAATATCAGGAGCATATTGTTTTTGTTGTTTGGTAGAATTTTTCGAGAAATTTTTCCAATTGATATCTTTTTTTTCCTTAATACTATTTTCATTTATAAAATTTTCTCTTTTTTCCCCATTTTCTTTTGTTGAAATTTTTATGCTATTTTTTAGTTCTTTTTCATTATTAGTATCAATAAAAATTGATTCAATTGAAAAATTATCATAACCATATTTTTGTAAAAGATCTTTTACAATTTCTTTTTTTATTTCTAAAAATTCTCTGTAAAATGAAAAGAGAGAAGAAAATTGAATACATATTTTTTTTTTTTCTTCCAGAATTGTTATTTCACCTTTGCTAAGAACAGAATGCAACGCAGGATCTAAAATTTCTACTTTTTTTAGTATTTCTTGTTGTAGCGAAGAAGATATAGCCAAATTTTCAGTAGTTGAATTATTTTTTGGTTGCATTTCTGTTCTGATTGTTTTGATAGGTGTATCATTGTTATTTTCTGAGTTGTTTTCAAAATTTTCTAATGCATTACTATCTAAGATTGAATAAAATAAAATATCAAAAATTGAAAATGGTTGGAGAGAAGATAAAAAATGATCGCTCCATTCATATATTTTTTCAAAAAGCAGTCGATATTTTTTTTGATTTTTTAGATCGATTTCATTTTTAGCCAATAAAGTATTCTTTATTTTTTGTTGCACAATTTTTATTGTCATGTTCCAAAGATTTTTTGTATCAAAAATTTTTTTTTGTATTTCTTCTTTTTTATTAAAATAATCCTCGGAATTACCCGCAATAATTATTTCTATAAATGAAGAAACTTCTTTTTGGGAAATTAAATGTAATACTTCCTTCACGACTGTCTCATCTACAATTCTTTCTGAATAAGTAACGATAAATTTTTCTAGTGTATTTATTGTATCGCGCACACTACCATTTGCATAATCTATTATTAATTCAATTGCCGCGTCTGTGATCTTTGTTTTTTCGTCAAAAGTGATTTTTTTTATATATGCGATCAAAGATTCTTTTTTTATTTGTGTGAATGGAACTATTATACTTCTCGATCTTATTGTTTCTATTATTTTATGAACTTCTGTAGTTGCCATAATAAAATGAACATGAAGGGGAGCATCTTCAAACATTTTTAAACAAGCATTAGCAGCTGATTTTGTTAGCATGTGTGCTTCATCGATGATGTAAAATTTTTTATCCCCTACTAATGGCGAAAGATTGACGTTATCAATAATTGTGCGTATTGCATCGACTCCACTATGCGATGCTGCATCGAATTCAATGATATCGGGATGTTTGCGATCATAAAATGCTTTGCAGGATTCACAGGATTCACAGGGGATCGTAACAGAAAAATCATTAGTAAACTTTTGATAATTGTGACAGCAGCGAGAAAGTGCAAAAATACGTGCTGACGAAGTTTTTCCACTTCCATGTAATCCAGAGAAAAGATACAGTGGATAAAGTAATCCTTTGTAAAGTGAGTTACGAAGAAAGGATACGGCAAAATCCTGACCTATTATTTCTTGTAAATTTTTTATTCTGTATTTATGAACAAGCGGTTCCTTTCTCATATATTTTCTTAATGTGAAAAAATTATTATTATTTTATAATTAATTAGGGTGGCGATACAAAAATCATAGTTCCCACTGCTTCCTTTCAGACCTGATGGATTAAACAACAATCTTTTATCGCCATAATTCATATCGTTTATTACTATAGCAAAATGGTTGAAAATTACCATTATTTTTTATCAATGAAGATTGGTTTGTTGTAGGGAAAAAGTGATTCGAGTGAAGAATATTCTTTGATAATAATTTTTTTTCTTGCTTCTTTCACTATCATCGAAATATTTGGAAAAAGAGCGGTTGCAACAGAAAATTTATCTGACAGTAAATAGGGTATTTGAGAATAATAGGTAAAAAACAGATTTTTTAGTTTTTTATTTTGAAAATACGCTATAATTTCATCTTCTGATATTTGTGAATAAGACTCATCTATTTTTTCAATCAAAGAAAAGGTATTTTTAAAGTGCGGCAAAAGAACAGTTCCATCATTCCTAAAATAGTATTTTTCTCCTTTTATTGTAACAATTGGTATTTTGCTCGCAATATGCCACCCTTTACACCATGCACAAATTCCTCTTGTGGTAGTGAGCGGAGATGGTCCTAAAAAAAGAGCTATAGCTTCTATTTTTTTTTCATTTTTTATATGTGATAGCCCATCTGCAATTTGCGATTCAATCTTGTCATTACAGAGATAGTAGTAATGTAAAATTTTTTCTTCTGATGCGAGATACAATATTGTGTATTTGAAAGAGGGAACAATTCCAATAAAGTAATTTTTCATTTTTTTATTTTCTTTTAAATAACTTTTCTATAGATTCTATTGTTATTACTTGATAAGTAGGTCTCCCATGCGGACACCATGCATTATTTTCATTGTCTAATGCATGTAGCAATAGAAGTTCCATTTGTGATGGAGCAAGTGTATCGCCTGCGCGTATAGCCTTCTTGCATGCAATGTTTCCAAGGCAATGATCTAAAAGGAAAGCACTATTTTTTTCGATATATGTTTTTTCCCCTTCTTCGGCAATAGAAATTATTGTTGATAATAGTGAGTCGTTTTGAAAATATGGAATAAGGCCACGTACCACTAATGTAAAGGGGGGAATAAGATCGATTGCTATTCCTATAATATGAAGAAGTGATTTTTGTTTTTCTATCATTGAAAGAATATGTGGGTCAAGAGTGAATGAGAGAGGACTTATAAGTGATTGCGGTGATGATCCTATTATTCCGCGCTTTAATTCTTCTGTTATAATACGCTCGTGAAGTGCATGTTGATCAATTAATAGAAGTTCTTCGTCATTATTAGTATCGCTATCATTCATAAAAATGAGATATGTTTTTGCAAAAACACCCACAAATTTTTTAGTTTTTTTAATCGATTTTTCATCAAATATTATTTCCGTGATAAAGGGGATTTTTTTTTTTACGGATTCTTTATTTATTGACAATGCATATGACGATTCTTTTTTAAAAAAATTTTTTGGTTGATGATTTATTTTTTGATTATTAATAGCAGTTTCTACAATTTTTTCATCATTTTTATTATTTTTTTCAAATCTTTGTGTGTTCTCAAAGGTAATTTGTGGCGAAAATATTTTTTTTGTGTATGTCATCAGTGTGTAATTTATTGTTTCTGTAATACATTTTTCAATCTGATTCTGATGAAGAAACGCAACCTCTTCCTTTTTTGGATGTATATTGACATCTACCTCCTCACTGGGAATTTTCAATGAAAGAAATGTTATTGGAAATCTGTTAAAAGCATCTCCTCTGTAGGCTTTTACTATTGTTTGTATAATTTTATAGTTTCGAATACTTCTGTTATTAACTGCGAAAAATATTTTTGATCGATCATAATGCGTTATTTCTGGTGTGGTGATCATACCTTCGAGCAATAATGAATTATCTGAAAATGAACATGGTATTATTCCTTTATCATCAATAATCTCAATCAAATTTTTCGCTCTTTTTATAATATTTTCAGTGGCCTTCCATGTGGCAATATGTTTTTCATCGTGTTTTATAACAAAATTGATATTGTGATGTACAAATGCGATTGAAGTAAGCATTGTGTATAGTAAGGTCCACTCGTATTCTCTTGATTTAAGAAATTTTTTTCTTACCGGTGATGTCGCAAATATATCTTTAACTATTATAATAGTTCCCTCGGATGCAGAGACATTATCGGGGGGAAGGATCTTGCCATATTCGACTACCAATTTTGTTCCTATCGAACTATTATTCGTTCTGCTTATTATAGTAAAGTGACTTATTGTAGCAATTGATGAAAGAGCTTCTCCTCTGAATCCAAAGGTGTTTATTCCATATTCAAAAAAATTTATATCTTGAAGTTTACTTGTTGCGTGAGGAGAAACAGCAAGAATAATATCGTTGGGTGAAATACCACTTCCATTATCTTGTACTATTATTTCTTCTTTGCCACCGTTTTTTACGGAAATTATTATTGAAGTGCTTCCAGCATCTATTGAATTTTCGACAAGTTCTTTAACTATATGTGCAGGTCGTTCAACCACTTCTCCTGCAGCGATCCTCTTGATTTCGTATTCGGTTAATTGTCGTATTTTTTTACCATTCATAAAAAAATATTATTTCTCTTAATATATGAGTTTTATGTATACTCCATTGTTGCAATATTCTCTTACCTTTTCAAATTTTTCTTTAAAATCAGGATCAATCTCCGATAATCTTTGCAAAGACGCTCCTGGATATATTTGCACAAGTGGATCAATCGCTCTACATTTACTTTTAGTAAAGATGGTTGTGGGTTCTCCATCTGTTTCTTGAAGAATAATATGATGATGGTTAATATCCGAGCAACAGATAAGCAATTTTTTAATTGTTTCATCTTCCGATTCTTTTAATATTTTCATTACATCTTGGTCGGTTCCATTATCCATTATCTCTTCACTGAGAATTCCTATTGAAACAGCCTGTTTCAGAGCGGCAACAAAAAAATAAAAGAGGGCAATGTTCTTTGGATTTGCCCAAATTCTGTACAAAAATATGATAGGTAGCTGTGCAAAAGTTTTTGCAGTTTGTACGTCATCAAAAAACCATTGGTTATTTTCAAAATGAAGATGCTCTATAACAAATAGTACTTCATCATGAGTAAAAAGATCATAAGCAAGTGCAGTTTGCAAATTATATGCGATTCTGTCTGCGCACATGTCGGGCAAGGGTTGTTCTAACCTTTTATATTCATCATTTTTAGGATCAAATGTTTGTAGAGTAGTTTCTCCATATTTTTCTATTATCGCATTAACATCATGTGTTGCTAAAAATTGGAGATGTATATCATCCTGGTATGAAGATTCACTACTCATATCTTTTTCATGAAATAGATCTCCACAATGAGAAAATGCAGTATGCGATGCGTCATGAAGCAATCCGGTGATAATTTCCTCAAGTTTGCCTGCAAAAAATTGAATTAAGGCAGCGACCGCAAGAGAATGCTTGCGGCGATCAAAGTGGGGTTCATATCCAAAATATGCTCCTGGTCCCCCTTGATCAATATATTCGAGTCTTTCCATAGTGCGACTTGTAATAATTTCTTCCATAAATCTATTTGTTACAATGAGATCACAGAGAACGGTTTGTATTCTGTAAGGTAAAAAATCATCCTGTAAAGCGTAGTTATACTGTTTTTTTTTTAATGATTTTTTTCGACAAAAAACATTATCAAAAAGAAAGAACGAAAAAATTATAATAATGATTGAGAGAAATTTTTTATCACTTTTTTGCATACTTTGATGACGCAAGTATTTTTTGATATTATAGCAAAAAAATATTTTTAAAAAAATAGAAAATGAATTTTTTGCACTATATTGTTGTTGTTAACTTGTTTTTTGAAGCATCTATTTTTTGATATACATTTTCTGATTTGATAAAAAATTCTTTATTAATCTGAGAAATTGTATTGAGCCACCCGGGAATTGTTCCAATATCAAAACGTTCTGTATCAATAACTTTCGCAAATATTTTTTCACCATTTTTCATCAATTGATTAAGTCCACTAATAAAACAAGGAACTTCTTGTCTCGAAAATTCGATAAAAATATTTGATGAAACGATATATCGTCCTATTATTCCATATTCAGAGGGAGCATTGTTTGAAAATGGTTTTTCAATTATTTCATCTATCAAAAAAAGATTTTTGTTTACTGTTTCTTTAATATTTATAACTCCATAAGAGTGAATCTTTTCTTTTGAAACTTTTTCTACCGCAATTACTGAAGATTTGTATATTGAATGAATGTCAAAAAGCGCTGCAATGCCATTTTTCTTATCGATTATTATATCATCTGGATACATCATTGAAAAAAAATCACTATGTATGTATTGCTTTGCGCTATACATTGCATCTCCGACGCCAAGTGGCCTATCTTGTGTTGTAAAGATATATGAAAATTGTGCATTGAGGGCATCGAGAGTACGTAATCCTTCTCTTTCCTTGTTGTTAAGCAATAAACCATGTATTTTTTCATTGTAGCTAAGATATTCGGTTAAAGATTCTTTTCGAGGAGATGTTACACATATCACGTTTTTAATAAATGCAATCGATGCTTCTTCCAAGATGTGGTGAATAGCCGGTTTATCACCTAAAGGAAAAAGTTCCTTTGGTATTCCCCAGGTTGTTGGGAAAAGACGAGATCCAAGGCCTGCTGATGGGATAAGTAGAGGAATAGTATGATTTTCTATCATGGCTGTTTACCTAATTTATTGATGGTATGGTGTATTGAATGTAGTGATCGTATATCTTGTATTTTTAATTTAAGCATAACCAGACGGGTGAGGCCAAAGCCAAAGGCAAAGCCTCGTATATGTTTATGATTTTTTTTCATGTGTTTTATCACGGTTGGATGGACCATGCCACAACCGCATATCTCTATCCATTTGCTTTGTTTACAGACAGAGCATCCGTTAGAACAGAAAGGACATTGAAAGTCTACTTCGAGTCCTGGTTCAACAAAAGGGAAGGGGGCTGGACGAACACGTATATCAAGTTTCTCTTTTTCAAAAAAAAATTGTAAAAATTGCTTTATGACATCCAACATATTTCCGATACAAACATCCTTTGCAAGGTAAAGACATTCAAGTTGATAAAACATAAAATCGTGAGATGCATCAGTTGCTTCATTTCGATAAACTGCGCCTGCGGATATTATTCCGAATGGAGGAGTAAGATTTTGTGCTTCCCTCACCTGTACCGCAGAAGTATGTGTTCTTAAAAGCATTCCAGGAATATTGACATAAAAAGTGTCCATATCGCTGCGTGCAGGATGATACTCGGGAATATTGAGTGCGGTAAAGTTGTAAAATTCACTTTCGAGGACAGGTCCTTCTTTGTAATGGAAGCCCATAGAGGTAAAAAAATTTTCTATTCTTTCTATTGCGATAGAGTAAGGATGCAAGACTCCGGTTTTTGAAATATGATTGTTGATAGCAGGATCAAAAGCAATATTTTCTTTAAAAGAGGAGAGTGCGATAAAGAGTCGTTTTTTATTTTTTTGGTATATATCAAGACACTCTTTTTTTATATCATTGAGCGCGCTACCAATAGATTCTTTTTCTTTTTTTGTGATAGATTTGAAAATCTCTGTGGCGCTTTGTAAAATTCCATTTTTTCCAAAAAATTTTATTCTCGTGTTTTCGAGTTCTTCTTTGCAAGATACCCCGGCAAAGGTCGCCTCTGCCTCATTTTTGATATTTTGTAAATGGGATAAAAATGAATTCATATATATATGTTTTTTCCTTTGTTTGATAATATCATAAAAAATATATTGTCTACGGTAATTGTCAGATGGTCGAAGGTGATGTAAAAAAAATTTTTTTTGAAAAAGCACCATTTATTGTTTTTGAAGGGGTTGATGGAAGTGGAAAAAGTTTTTTAATAAGAGAGGTCGCAAAAAAATTGAAAGAAAAAGGGATAAAATTTGCGACAACAAAAGAGCCTGGTGGGAGTCAATTTGGAAAAAAATATACTAAATTATTGAAAGATATTACTCTTCATTATAAGAAAAAAAATGAAAAAAATAATAATGAATTAAGTGAATATTTGCTTTTCATGTCTGAGCGAATGATCCATGTCAACGATTATATAATTCCAAAGATAAATCGGGGAATTATGGTGATCTGTGATCGTTTTACCGACTCTTCTTATGTGTATCAGATACTTCTTGGTGAAATCGAGGAGAATTTGCACAAAATAATGCTTAAAAAAATAGCAGAAAAAAATTTGTTTCCGAGCTGTATTGTTTATTGCACTGCTCCGATAGAGATTATATTAGAAAGACTTATAAGTCGAGGTGAAATTGATCAATTTGATTGTGATGGGATTGAGCGTATCAAAAAAATTCATCTTGAATACGAAAAATTTTATAAAAGAGAAGATAAAGATAGAGCGCCTGTGATTTTTATTAATACCAAAGATATTATAGAGAATAATATTGACATAATTGTTAAAAAAATAGAGTTTTTATCGATGCAAAATAAGTGATGAAGTTAAAAAATATTATATGCAAGAGGTAATCACAAAATTAATTTTTAGAGGTGTATATTTTTTTAAAAAAGTAGAGAGTTCTTTTTTTTGTGGCAATTGTATAGGAAAAGGTTGCGATGGGTTCTTGTATAGTAGGTGTTCCTTCAATTCCCCAATATGCGATTACACTATTTTTATAAGCACTATTACCGTTGAACAGATAAAATAAATCATTAATTTTAAGAGAGGCTCGAGCAGTAAATAATCCTTCAGGCACAATTGATTTTCTTACCACTGTTTTAAAATCAAATGGAATTACCTTGCAATTTAAAAGATTTAGATGATTTATTGCGATATTGAGAAATTCTATTCTTTTTTCTCTTACCTCAACAAGAAAAACCTCTTTTTCTGGTGAAGCGATCGCTAATAAAAGCCCAGGGATCCCTGCGCCGCTTCCTATATCATTGATAACGGTAAATTTTTTTTCAATATCGCAGGAGATCAATGTAAGAGAATCAAGAACGATATCATCGATCATCGATTTTGGATCGGTAATACCTGTTAAATTTTGTTTTTTGTTATGCACCAAAAGTAATTCTAGATAGTTTATTATCTTTTTTTTTTGCTCTTCATTTATTCCTGTTTTTGTAATTACTGTATCAAAATAAGAGAGAGATGAATAAAATGCCATACATATTGATTTTTTTATTCTTTTTATTCTACCATAAAAATAAGAGAATTATTGAAAAATAGAATAATATGATTTTTTTTATTTTTATATCATTGTTTTTGCTTTTAACCAGTCCTTTATGCACATTTGATTATTATAATGGGGTTCTTGAAGTTTATGTACGGCCATATAGAAATGATTTGCAGGGGAAAAATCGGATAGATTTATCCGAATACATCGGTATGCCAAGGGATACGTATTCTCCTCTTGTTATAAAAGAAGCGGAGAATAGTTTAGGAGAAGGATTTGATATGTACCATACTGGAAGACATGCGCATGAAAAAAATATTCCCTATATGGTTGCTGAAAAAATTTTAAAAAGAACTCTTCAGGGTGTGAATGGTGTGTTTGCTTATTATCGTGGATACGGTTTAATAACTGACTCCGATGGTCTTATATCATTTCCGCGCTTAGAACAGGAAAACAAGATTTTAATAGTGGTAACGAAGGATATATTTCCGGTAATTACAGGCGGAATCATTCCCACGTATTTTTGTGTTCATGATATTTCTCAGACCGGATGGTATGAATGTATTGGAGAGGAAAATGATGATGGGACAATGATGACTTGGAAGGTTGTTCCCTATTCTGCTGTTCCAAGTGATGGAAAAATTCCAGAAAATGCACTTATTATCATAAGTGATCCGATGACTTTATTTTTTGAAAACTCTCGCACAGTTGCATTTTCACAAAATTTTTTAATACCGGATATTCTGGTAACAGAAAATTTTACGAGAGGAATTTATGCTATGCATGCTCTCGAAGTGCTTCGTTATTATGGAACGATGCAGTGGATAGAAAAAGAGTCGGTAGGCGCTCTCGGATTACATTTTGCAAAAAAAATGAAGGGATATGAATGAGGGGTGTAATAAAATGAATGGAGCGACTTGCATTGTACGCACAATTAATCTTTATATTTATAATGGAAAAATTATTTTATTTGGTTTTATAACGTCATTGTTTTTAGTTTTTTTGCAAGGAATTTTTACCCATCTTTCCTTTCTCAAAACAGGATTGACTTTCTTTGAAAATTTTTTTATTCCATTGATTCTTTATCTGTCTATGTTGATTGTTATATCAATTGTTATATCAATAAATAATCGAAAAAAATGGCAATATTTTTTTTACAAAATTGTTAGGAGAAGTTGGTGGTTAATCCCATTAAAATTACTTTGGAATGGAGTAAATATTTTTTTTATGGGTGTAAATTATGATCCTGAAGAACACGCAACGCTAGTTCCTGTGTTTTTTTTGGTATTTAGCTTTATGGCAATGATATTTTTGGTTGGGTTTTTAGTTATGAGAGCTATTTTTTCGAATAATTTTCTCTTTTCTATTCATGAATTTTTGCGTTATTTGTCTCGCGCATCTCTTAGTATTTTATTTTGCATGATTGGATTTGGTATCTGTGCTTTCTTGTTTCTCATTCTTCTCGCGATGATATTTTCTTATTTTCATCTTTATTCATTTACTATAATTAAAAGTATTTTTGGTGGAATTTTGGTTGAGGATGTTATAAATATTATGACTCAGGTTCTTTATTATCATCTCATGGGAATAGTTTTTTATGTTACCTATATCGGGTACTATAATGATGGTGAAAGTAAAATAAGAATAAAAATGAGAAGATAAAAAAAAACAAGCCCAATATATCTCAATTGAGCTTGTTTTTGGTGTTATTTTTTTTAATTATTTGATTTTTTTATATGTATTTCATCCTCTTCAGATCTTTCATCATCGTTATCATCATCGTTGTTATCATTATCTTCAAATCTTTCTGCTTCTAATGAATACGTATGGTGATCTTCTATATTGTTACTAGAATCATCAGATCCCCAGCTTTTTTCAGATTTTTTATTGTTATCTATTGGGGGAGTACTCTTCGTTTTATCTCTTTTTAAGTAAGATCCAAATTGTTTAGCTTTTTCCTTTACCGTGCTTCCAAGTTTATTTGCTTTTTCTCTTATGGTGCTTCCAAGTTTTTTAGCGCCTTCTTTTGTATGTTCATACATATTTTTTGCATATGTTTTTGCTCCTTCCTCACTTTGGAATGCTTTTATTAGATGGTATACGATAGCGAGACTACCTACTGCCACAACGGTTCCCCCAGCAATTTTTTTCCAATTTGAGACCGCTTCAATTTTGCCAGAAACTTTTTCAAAATGAGGTGCTTTTGTATTACACAGTTTGCAAAAATTAATTATTTGTTGATTCACAATCTCTATCATGCAATTTGCTTTTACTGTTGCATTACTATTTTTATCGCCATTCTGTTTCATCGTTGCTATCTTTATTTTTTCATTTATTCGTTTTCCAGCAAAATCGGTAAAGATGTTAGATGAGGCAGTTTGATAAGATTCAAGAATGCCTATTGCAGCATTGTAGACCTTTGATACAATTTCCTTTTTTTTCTCTTCATTTTCAAGGATAAACAGTGGATGATATTTTTCAAATTCGCTGCTAAATAAATATCCTGCAAAAAATTTTGTTGCATTAAACTGTCCCTTCATAGAAAAAAAGTCTTTTATTTTTGATTTAAAGCCACTTTCTTCAACGATTTGTTCAGCCTTTTTTATATCAATTTGAGAAAAAATCTTTTTCGCATATTTTTCAAAAATATTTTTATTAAGTGCTTCGATATAAGTTATTCCACCAACGCTTTTTTCGAGATTTTTTTTGACACTGTTATTCCATTTATCAATATTTTTTTGAACAATGTCGGTGAAATTTTTTTCTTCTTTTTCTGTTTTTTCTAGGGTTAATCCCGGATTTGTTCCTTTATTTTCCGACATTGTTTGGGCAACTTGCAAATCGCAAACGTTATTGAGGACAAATTTAACCACATTTCTTGGATCTAGGGAGTTTATAAATTTTTGCTCGGTTTCGGAGAAAATTATCTGTTTTTCCCATTTTTTTCGTATTTCATCCGTGTTGTTTTTTGCGATATGTTCAACCTCTCGAAACATCTCTTTATCTTTACTGGTAAGTTGCCGAAACTGTTTTTTTTGATCATTGGTAGCTTGTTGTACTGTGCTTTTTGTTACTTTTCGCGCAGAATTTCCACCTTTTACTACTTTTCTTGCAATGATCCTTTCATTCACTGATATGAGCGAGATGGCGATCAATATTTTTATCAAGTGCTTTTTCATTGGTAATTTCCTTGTAATTGTTCGTCAATGATATTTTGTCAGAAAAGATTTTTAATGATTCGTTTTGACGATTTTTGTAACTTTCACTCAATGCTAGCGAAAAATTTTACAAAAAATCTACGGTATAGCATTTTTTTAAAAATTTATTTATTTTATCGATTTTTTTTTGTTTTTTTTTTTATTTTTTTGACAATATTTTTTGTTTCTTCTGCGCGTTGTATTAAAATTTCTTTTTCTGAAGTTAAAACGCTCTTTGATACATCAAACATTTTATTTATTTTTGTCTGTAACTTATTTATTTTTTGTTCCATTTTCAAAATAATTTCTACCCCAGCTAAATTCACGCCAAGTGTACTGGTATAATAAATTATCTGTTCAAGTAATTTAACATCATCTTCCGTAAACATTCGGGTATTCCCCCTACTTCTTTCCGGAGTAATAAGCCCCTCTCGTTCATACATGCGTATTGTTTGTTGGTGAATGCCGATCATTTTTGATGTGGCTGAAATAGAGTAATATCCCTTTTTTCTCTTCATGTTTTTATGCAAAAACAACCATTATCCTATAATGTACCCCATTGTAAAAAAAATTAAAATACGTATACAATGAGTGTAATCTATATGTGGGTTGCACTATGTCAAGGCCTATTTTTTTTACAATTTTTTTCTTTCTTATATTTTTTCATCGAAATATTTACGGTATTTTTGGATTTATGAATGAGTGTTTTGGAACCCAAGGTAATAGCAATATTGCGCATGAAACAGGTAATTATTTTTCAGAATGTAAAACTTTGTTAGAAATTTTGCATTCTTTGCAAAATTTTTCTTCTTTATTAAATAGTGATACTGGTGATCTTCAACGCGTCAATTATTCTAATTTCATTGCGGAGCTTCAAAAATTGTTTAATTTTATCGAAAAATCGAGCGCGCTTACAAAAAAATACTTTGCATTAATTTTAAAAAAATCCGATTCATTACCAAAAAAGGATGATGGGGTTAATCAAGGCCAGGTTCGTGCTGTCCCCTTGAATGACAAATTGCTTGTTTTGCTCAAAGAATTTTTTGGAAAAGAAAAAAAAAGTTTTTTACAGGAACTTGTTTCTACTGCAAGAAATACCACTTCCTGGTTTTTACGAGTGTATATTGTTGTTCTTTTGTTATGGGGCTCAGCGAAACTTGCAAGCTGTTTTATGGAATTGATTAAATCGCGTGTTGAAAAAAGATCATCAGGTGAAGATTTTTCTCAAGAAGTAAAATCCTTTATTCTTCGAGATGAAGAGGTCGAAGGGATGGGAATTTCAGAAGTTGGGGAGCAGTAAATTTTTAAGTAAAGAGTTTTATTGTTATTCTTTATAAGAAAAGGGGCCTTCTTTTTGATTTATTTTATTTTTTTAGTAAACTAGTTCTTAGCTTTATATAGTTTTTGTTACACATTTTAGAATTGCTATGAAAAACGGATCTTTTTTTGATGTGATTGTTGTAGGCGGTGGGCATGCTGGCATTGAGGCTGCTGCATCGGCGATGCGATGCGGAGCGACTGTGATTATGATCACCTTGTCACTCGATCGTATTGGTTTTATGTCGTGTAATCCTGCAATTGGTGGTATAGGAAAAGGACATATCGTATTTGAGTTGGCTGCGTTGGGGGGATTAATGCCAAAGGCAGCTGGTCTCTCTTACCTTCAAGGAAATTTGCTGAATAAAAGTAAAGGTCCCGCGGTACATGGACTGCGTCTACAGATAGATCGTATCCATTATGCAAAAACCATTCAAAATTTTTTAAAGCAATATAAAAATTTTACAATGGTCGAGGATGAAGTTATTGACATTACATTTGATAATTTTTTCAGCGGTAACAGGGCTAAAGTATTAGTGCAAAGTGGTCTTGAGATTTATGCAAAATCTATCGTGGTAACAACGGGGACCTTTTTAAATGGAATGATGTATCGAGGAAAAGAGAATTATATCGGTGGAAGAGAAGGTGATAAAGCCTCGAACAAACTAACAGAATCCCTGAAAAAAAAATGCGGATTAGTTTTTAGTAAATTAAAGACGGGAACATCGCCTCGTATTTATAAGAATAGTATTAATTTTTCTGAATTAGAAGAACAGGTATCGCATGAAATTGATTATCTTTTTGAATTTGAGCCAAATAAACTTGTTCATAAAATGTCTTGTTATATAACTGCGACAAATGAAAGAACACACGAAATTATTAAAGAAAGCATTCATCTTTCTGCAATGAATTCTGGAAAAATAACTGGAATTCCACCGCGATATTGCCCATCAATAGAAGATAAGATAAGAAAATTTTCAGATAAAAATTCTCATCAAATTTTTATTGAGCCGGAAGGTTTTGATGCGGATACTGTCTATTTGAATGGAATTTCAAACTCTTTTCCACTGTCTTTACAGGAAAAAATCTTAAAAACAATAAAAGGATGTGAAGATGCACGCATAAAAATTCCAGGGTATGCGGTTGAGTATGATTTTATATTTCCAAACCAATTAACCAATACTTTAGAAGCGAAAAATGTCCAGGGGCTATTTTTTGCGGGACAGATCAACGGTACTACAGGATACGAAGAGGCTGCCGGTCAGGGCGTTATTGCTGGAATTAATGCTGCTTTTTATGCGCTTAATGAAAAAAAAAGTATGATTGTTGGACGTGAAGATGGGTACATTGGGGTAATGATAGATGATCTTGTTTCTTCTGGTGATGATCATTGCAATATGTTTGAGCCTTATAGAATGTTTACCTCGAGGTCTGACAATAGATTATCGCATAGGCAGGATAATGCTTTTTATCGATTGTATGAAAAAGCTTATGATAGTGGGGTTATTGATAAAACTTTTTACGAAGCGATCGCTAAAGATTATAGTGAGGCAAAGGAAGTTGTTGAAAAAATATCTGAATCAAAAATTTGTATGCAGGAATGTTTACAGTATTTTGCAAATAATGAAGATACAAAGGTATATGATCTTATCAAAAATATTGGTAAAAATACTCTTAATGCGCGCCAAAGATCATTTGTTTTTTCTGAGCTTTTGTACGCTCCGTATTTAAAAAGGGAAAAGCGTGAAAGAGATCGGGTTATAAATTTTAAGAGCATGAAAATCCCTGATAAATTTTTTTATGAAGATATTTCTGGTTTATCAAAAGAATTGCAGGAAAAATTATCTGCTGTAGCGCCAAAGGACCTGGCTCATGCATCATTGATACCGGGAATGACTCCTGCGGCATTATCATTACTTATGTTTAAAATAAAAAAGGGATGTGTATCATGAAACGAATTGTTATTCAAATTAAAGCGTATCCTGCAGCAAGCAGAGATCATATTATTTGGTGCGATGATCTTAAAATGTTTAAGATATATACTTCTGCGCCACGCGAAGACGGGAAAGCAAACCAATCGATTCGTTATATGGTCGCGGATAGATTGGGATTATCACAGAGTTCAATAAATATTGTCTCTGGATTAACGACACAGATAAAAAAACTTGAAATTTTTGGATACAATGAAATAGAGGATCTAAAAAAATTGCTCAAGGTGTAATGAAAATCGCTGGTTGCATTTTTGTTAATTTCCAAGCCCTTTTTTATTGTTTTCCGGTATCTTTTTTATTTCTTTTCCCGGTGCAGTACGAGTAATAATTTTTTTAGAAAAAAATTTAATCCCCTTCCACATCCCATATCCTGATACACCTCCCATAATGAGAAGAGCGAGGATGTTTGGAATTTCTTTTTTGCTAAAAATGCTTATGTAGCGCACCGTTTCAAATTTTTGTATTGGGATCTTTATCATTCTGCAGAATGCTTTAATCAAATTTTTTGCAATAATTTTTAATTTCGACAGTAAAAAACTTTCCATTAATGATTCAGTATTTTCTAAAGAGATTGCTGTTATAAGCGCTAGCCTGCTTTCGGCTTCAAGTATGGGTAAGAATATTTTTTTTGGATTATGGTTTTTAACCATATCATTGATCATGGCGATCATTTCATCATATATTTTTTGTAAAAAAGTATAGGGGTTTTTTTCAGATTCATTGGTTATATTACATGTATCGTACAGATACACCTCAAATAGGTTCTGTTTACTGATAATTTTATTGCATAGTTGTAAGAATTTTTCAGTGACGGATTGGTATTCTTTTTTGATGGATGGCAAGACTGTAGAGAGAGGTAGGAGGTCCCTTGCAAGAATGATAAAGGATTGGGGGTCAATGGAAATGGCGATCTGTGCAAATTTTTTAAGAAATAATCCCTTCTGTATCCCCTCCAGATAGGTAATTTTTTTTTGGGGTATCATTGGTTCGTGTATAAAAAATTCCATCTTTTTTGTTAAATTATTAGTATTTTTGTTTACAATATTTTGTATTCTCTCCTGATGGCTGGCTACAGCAATGATCTGTTTGCTATCAAGCTTCCCCGATAAAAGCAGTTTTTCATATAATATCATGTAGAAGAGATAGGTGATTATAGCATCACTATCAATAGCATCTAAAAAAATTTTATTCTCCGCGGTTATTTCCTTTGTAAATCTCTGTAAATCATGTAAATTTTCATTTTCTTCAGTGTTGCGACAGGGGGCACGTTCTTTTTCACTTTTTTTGTCAAACGATTCTTGTTTTTTTGCGATAAGCGCTCTCTTTTTTTTGTGACGAGGCATTTTTATTGCAAAGATATTATTGATAATAAGGAGGGAATGACAAAATAGGTATAACAATATGCTAGTTATCTTATGTATTTTCATGGAAGGCTAATGCTCTTAACCATTTGAAGTTACAAAGATAAACAGATCAAAATCAAGGAAGTCTTATGGAAGATAACGGACCAGGGTTTATGTAAAGTAATTTTTTTACTATTTTCAAAAATTATTGTTAACAAGGTTAGATAAAGGCTTATGGGGAACTTTTATCAATTCTATTAAACAAAGTGATCTTCCCAGTACAGTGCGGTCTCTTATATAGGTGATAATCGATAGGTATTCTTTTATTCTGAAAAATATCGTTCTAAATAGGCACGTCCGGAATCAGTAAAAATTATTAGGATAATATTTTCTTTTCCTGCCGTTTTTGCAAACTCATAGGCCGAGTGGGCGACCGCGGCGCTGGCGGGTCCGACAAGAAATCCATATTTTTTTGGTAATGTATGAATCATTTTTTTTGCCTCTTCGTCTCTACAGTAAAGTACTTCGTCAATGATTGATCTATCAAAGAATGGTGTATCATAATCGATTCCCATTCCTTCTATGCTATAGGGGCGTGGATGTCCCTTTGTTGCAGCGTAGGAGCAGGGGGTGTCAACACCAATAATTTTTATTTCTTTTTTCTGTTCCTTTAAGAACTTTCCTGCTCCGCTTATTGTTCCTCCGCTTCCTATTGCTGCGATGAGATGTGTTATTTTTCCTTCACTTTGTCGCCACAATTCTGGGCCGGTTGTTGCATAGTGTGCTCTTTGATTCTGCTGATTAAAATATTGATTAAGCATAAATGATCCTGGAGTATCTTCATGAATTTTACAAGCAACGGCATGATAATTTTCGGGCTCTGTAAAAAAAGTAGTGGATTTGCATATCACCACTTCTGCTCCATATGCGCGGAGAGCCATAAGTTTTTCTTTACTAATTTTTTCAGTAACTGTTATTATTACTCGATATCCCTTCGCCGCTCCTATCATTGCTGCAGCAATTCCTTGATTTCCAGAAGAGGCTTCTATAATAGTGCCACCCTTCTTTAATAGGCCAGTTCGTTCGGCTTCTTCAATCATATATAATGCGGTTCTGTCTTTTACGCTATATCCAGGATTCATATATTCAAGTTTTGCATAAATTTGGCATGGTAAATCAAAGGGAATTCTTACTAGTGGGGTCATCCCTATGGTATCTGTTAAATGTTTAAACATGGGTATCGTCATTAAAAAAATTTTTCTTCATAATAGATGCAGGTTAATTGCGCTCACTATAAAAAATATAAATACATATAATATTCTTGCATCGAGCAAGATTTGTGAAATAATTCCATTTGAAAAAATAACTGTATTTTGAGTATCGTCGGAAACGAAAGATGCGAAAGCTTTACGTATAATTTTTCCAGAGATTGCTGATACCACTGATACGGTTATTCCAAGTAAAATGAGTATTACAAAGATTATATTATCCATGGCAATAATCATTGTTTGTGAATTAGTTTTCATTGAAAGTATAAGGAAATTTACAATAAAAGGAAATACAATTGCTGCTTCACAGATACCAATACTGACGAATAAAGAAGATGATCTGGAGTCAATGAGCGAAGGAAGTCTTACGCAAAGTTCTGAAAATCCACTTATTACCTCTGCAATGCCCTTTACAACGCCAATTGCTCCTATACTTATACCACAGAATGATCCGATATTTAAAAGGGCAATGGATGGAAAAAAATTTGGTTTTAGGAATAATTTTTCCAATTGCATGCTATTCATAAAAACGGAAAGAATTATTATGATAAGGGGTGTTTGCAATAGTGAACATGTTATGATAAGGCGATTAAATATGGCGGATCCTTTCCAGGAGTGTGATTCAATTCCTTTTAGAAGTGAGATAGAAAATTTTCCGCATGAAATTATAGTAATTATCGCAACACTTATCACTCCGAGTGGATAAATGAGAAAATAGGGGATAACATTGTTTGAGATTGAATTAATGATTGTGAAAAGATATCCTATTATAATGCCAAGTAAAATGAAGGGGGTTTCTAAAAATACAAAAAGTATAAAAGAGGACTGTTTTAGCCAAGGAATAGACTCCTTTTGTCGTAAAATACTTGATTGTGAGACGGTGCCAACCATCTTTTGTGCGGTGGAAAGAGCGATGGTTGTTGCTCCTATTGCAAACGCAACGAGAAAAAAGAAGAAAAATAGCATGCAATAGCTCCTGATTAAAAGAATTTTTTGACATTTATCATAGTGTTTTTATAGTATTAATCTTTTTTCCTTTCCTTTGTGAGAGCTTCTCCAGATAGGATTCCTATGTTATTGAGAGAGACTATGGCAAATACAAAGGCCTGTATGATCCCTTCAAATAACCCAAAAAAACCCATTACAAGAAAAGGAATTCCGGTACATAACCCGATAACTTTGTAGAGCAGGGTGCTCTCTAAGAATTCATCTACCAAACTGGCAACCATTGCGCCACCAAAAATATTACCGAACAGACGAAAAGAGAGTGATATAAGAAGTGAAAATCTAGTTAAACATTCAAAGGGAAATAATGTGCAAGCGATTATGATATTCAGTATGCAACGTATACAATATTCAAAAAATGAAAATATTTCATAATTTTTTGTGATAAATAGATCCCTTTTTAAGGATAACGGGGTGACAAACCAATGTTCCCAGTAAGATATTCCTGTATAGCAAAAAGAGAGAAAATGTATCATGAAAAATGCGATGATCCCAAAGGCAAATGCCACATTAATATTTTTTGTTGGTTCCTCGCAAAATGGGAGTAAAACTAGACAATTACAGAAAGCAAGAAGGGTAAAAATTGATCCTATAAAAGAGAATAATCTCTGGTCAACTTGTGCAACCGTATCCTGTATGAGTGTATACAGAGACTCTCCTGCTGACTCAAAGATATTTGATATGAGAGATCTTTCATCTTTATCCTGTTCTGTTTTTAGCACAGACATTCCATACCTTAGAAAAAAAATTGAAAAAAGTGATCCTAGGCAGGTGAATAGAATAGGGTCTGGTTCAATGATCCAAAATGATCCGTCAAAACCAAAAAGTGAAAATGGATGCATATATCACAAAAAAGTATCCTGCGATAATTTTAATGATAGTAGCATAAAAATCGAGACGATTTTAATTTTTAGAAATCTATTATGGTATAATGAAGATATATTTTTACATTTGGGGGTGTCAGGATTCGACGGGATGATGTAGGAAAAAATGTGCGTGTCGAGCGTGGTGTCAGGGCTCGTAAATAAAGGACATAAATAATAAATGCAGGTGTTCAATCTGTATTGTTCGCTGTTTTTGCATACATGATATCTCTTATCGCTTCTTTTGGTTATAACCGAAGAAGAGAAGAAGAGTTCGTATGTGCATAAGCAGATAATCCTTAGGGATTAGTCGAACGGGATATTTGTTTTGCTTCTTACTCTGAGCGGTATCCTTTTTATGATGGTAAGATCCGTTTAATGATTTTTTTGGTTTGTAGTGAACGGGAAAAAAAACCAATTTCAATAGTTGATTGTCTTTGTATTTGCTATTGAAATAAAAAACAGAGACTACACACGTAGTACCTTTTTTATATACGTTTCGGACATGGGTTCAATTCCCATCACCTCCACCATTATTTATTATTTTAAAGCATTCGTATATGAACGTGTCTATCTCCTTTACAGTATGTTCTCCTGTAAGGGTTCCAATAATTCTACCTTGAAAAATTACTTTTATTGTTGGAATTATTGCTGTTTTAATCATTTGATTTACTGCGCTATTTGCATAAACCCTATGAAACGTTGTTCTATTGCTTTTTCCGTACATCTGAAAAAATAGCAAAAAAGTATCGAGCATTCTTTCGCAAACAGGAATATCGGTGATATATATAAAAATAATGTGTACAGTATTTCCATTATCATTGATCACTGTATTTAAAAAATTTTCTTCGGTAGTAATAATGGGGATAGTGTTTTCGAAAATATTGAAGTAAATAGTGTAATTTTTTTGAAAAAAAAGACTGAATACTATAACAACAATTTGCGTAAAATTTTTTTTAAAAAAATTCATAGACTTTTCACCGCTTATTATTCCTAATTTTGTGAATCATTAAATATTGAGGGGAGAATATGACCAATAAGATCTTCGGATGCTGCAAGAAGGGCTGTCTGTTCTATTATTGGTTGAATAATTTCTTGATTAAGCGGTAGGATTGGGAGATCATTCCACTTTATGGTGCGTAATCCATGGATTGTGAAGAGAGAATCAAGGATAAATCGACAGAGGGTCCCATAGGCACAAATTATGACGTGCTGTGGATGGGAGAGATTGAGCAGGGTGGCATTTGTGCTATTACCTATTCTGCTAAAAAAATAGAGAGTAAATAAAATATCTTTATTTGTTAAAATAGGAAAAATTTGATTGATAAATGTTTGGTTAATGTATTCAATGGTTATTTTTTTTATAAGAATTGGGAGTCTGTGAGAAAAATGTTGTATTGTGGTATCAATACTTTTTTGTAAAAGCTCGTCATAATTTTTATAACATTCTTTTGTTATTATATGATGACATTTATCATCAAAAATCGACGAAAAAAATGGTGCGCAGATGGTATAAAATTTGTATTTTTCATTTTTTTCAAGCTTGTTTACGAGTTCATTGTCAAATTCATTATAAAAATACCCATCCTCTTTCATTCCGACCTCGGCAATCTGGAGGAGAAAAAATTCTATTGCTTCCTCCCACTCCTGTATATTGGGGAAAGGGTAAATTAATAGTGAAGCGATTTCATGATGCATCGGAAGAAGTCTACTTGTTATAGAGGTTATTATGAGCAATTTAATTGCGTAGGAAAGGGATATCTGTTCAGTGATATCTTGTTGCGCATGATAGCGAGCTGCGCAAAATCGTGCATTGATGCTATGATGAAAATCTATTGAGCTTGTATGGTAGATCTCTTTTATTTTTTCATGTATTTTTTTTTGTTCAAATAAAGATTCAGCGCTGTCTTCATTATTTTCATAGGGGAGACCAAAAAAGTGTTCTCCAAGTTCTTTGATTATTCTGTTTGTTGGATGATCAAAGGAAAGGAAATTTCCTACAGAGCGAAGGAGTAAAAACTCTTCTATCCAACCTGTCTCATTTGGATTACTGTAATCTGTAAAAAAAAGGATAAAAAAGAGATAACTGCGATACAAAAAATGTTTTTTCATGAGGATGAATTGGAAGAAAATTTGATATATTCTACCAAAAAAATAATTTATTGTAGTTATTCGTAATAAAAAATTAAGAAATTTTATTCTTGCAGAAACGTGACATGTTAACCGCCACCGTCATTATCAAAGTACTCACTGTCATTCATATTTTGCTGATTGCTGGCTTTTTGCGTTGAATTATTTGGTGAAGGAGGGTTGGATTGATCATCAAATCCGTTATTTTTCAACTCTTGGTGGATGTAATCTAAGAGAGTATCTGCTCTTGTTTTGTTTTTATTTTTTTCATTCGCGTCGCTATTATCAACTTTATTATCAGTGGAAATGTTTGAAAAAACGATCTTTACTTGTTCCTCTAATTTTGTGATACAAGCGGCTATATGCTTATCATCTTTATATGTTTTTGATGCAATGGTAAGTTCTGTAAAAATTTGTACAAGGAGTGAAAACTGTTCTTTATTTGCAGAATTGTCTTTAGAATCGTCATTTGACTGATTATTTTTTTGAGTATTTTCTGTTTTTTGATTGTTTTTTTCTTCTTTTTCATTTTCATTTTCCTTCTTTTCATCTTTCTCTGTTACTATATTGACAAAATCAGATTCATTTTTGAGATTGTCGATGGCAGCGAGAACGCGCTCGAAAGAAATATTGTAGGCATTTTCACTAGCGACTTGATTGTTATTTGTTACTTGTGCTTCATTTGATTGTTCATTAGAGTTGCTTTCCGTCGCTTGATGGTCATTTTGGTTATTATTTGATTGTTCTTGATTGATCTCTTGTTTTGTATCACTTTCTTTATTTGATTCTGTTGTTTCAGATAATTTTTTGCGCAAGCGAAGCATCTCGGTGACCGACGAAAAAAGTATTTGCAGGGGGGTGAACTCCGCTTCTATTTTTTCCCCTTTTTTTGTTTTTTTGGATTCTTTTTTTGTGTCAATTTTTGTGTCGATAGTGTCTTGATCTGTTGGTTCTGGTATTTTTGGATAATTTCTATAACGATCTTTTTTCAATTTAGAACCTTTTTTTTCATTCGTGTCTTCTCCTTCTCCGGAAGATCCTTTGTGCGAAGAATTTTCAGGAATATCTGCCCCCATTCCCTTTTCTGATTCTCTATCATCATAATTATTCTGAGAGTTTTCATATTGATAATCATTATTTGAAAATGATTGTGAAAATTGTTCAAAATCATCATCTCTTGTATGGCTGTTTCTAGATGCTTCATGATAAGATGATGAGCGTATTTTTTCGGTTTCGATTTCACCGGAGGAACTTTTTTGAAGTGCAATTTTTTGTTCTTCTGCGGCACGTTTTTTAACCAGTTCAAGTCTTTCTTTTCCGTCCGCGAGGTCCTTAGGAAAATATTTTTTAAAAAAGGCTTCTATTTGTTGAATTATTTTTGATTCTTCAACCAGTTGATGAATTGCTTCTCCGATGAGGTGTGCATTAGACAACTTGAATTCGCGTTTTTTTTGTGCATTTCTAAATTCCTGTTCTCCATCCTGTTCAAAGTTTTCTCCTTCTGCATCAGCGAGGTCTTGATAAAGAGAATCTATAGTAAAAGATGCTTCCCTTGTAAGTTTTTTCTTTGTTTTTTCATCGAGGCCAGAATTTTTTATATTATCTATTTTTATTTTTGTTTCTTCGATTTTATGATTTATTTTTCCGATAAGAGTGTCTTTGTTTCTAGCACGGACGTGATATCTCTTATAAAGAGCGCTGAGAGATTTGTTTGGCATAGATTCATCGGATTGTTGTGCAGTCATTCCCTGAAGTGGATCATTTAGTTTCTGAATAATTAATTCTGCAATGGTCTTGAGTATAGCAAGATCTTGAGGCTCAATTTTTGTTGCATTATTTTTTTCATTGAGCAAATTTATGTAATGTGCGATTGCGCCAAGGTAATAATTGGTTGTTTCGAGATCAACGAGTGTATTTGGATTTGCATCCAAAGCTTTTTTTCGAAGTTGTTTATCGTAAAAATTAAGAAGAATATTATGTATTATCTTCTGTGATTTTCTTATGTCGCTAAGGCATTCATAATTTTTTTTTTTCCCTTCTTCTTCTGATGATTCAGATTTATCTTTTTCTGCTTTTGGTGCTTGTCCTATTGGAGAAGTGGTTGGTTGGTTGGAAGAGAGCGAAGGTGTATATTGTTGTGGTTGATACAGAGATTTATTTTGAGAACTTACTATGGTCTCCTCTATCTCGTTGACAAATTTTTCTACTTCTTCAATCGGCATGCCCGCTTGTTTGCAAAATTCTGTCTTTTCTTCGGGAGAAAAATTTTTATACGCTTGTGCAAATTCAGAAAAAACTTGCATCTGCATCTCTTGGAGTTCTGATTCGGTCATGCCAGCGGGAATACCGCCTTGAATCCCGATTTTTCCAATAGTTTGTGTAGAAAATGAGAAAAGGATAATGAAAAAAAATATTGTAATAGTTACGATTGTACGAGTAATTTTTTGCATGAAAAAATTCTTTTGAAGGTATCATTTTTTACTATATATTAAGATAAAATTTTTGTCTATGTATGTATGAAAATACGAATGATTCATTGAAGAAAATATATTTTTGTTATTTTATATTTGTTGTACTACAATTTTTATTGTTTTTTATTTTATTGTTTAAATGGGAAGGTAACAATGAAAGTTTTTTTTGTGAATGATGTTCCGGGAGTGGGGATTGAGGGAGAGGTACGTGTAGTATCGGATGGATATGCGAAAAATTTTTTGTTTCCACGTTTTTTGGCTATTGATTATGAAGGGAACAAAAAGATTATTGATGAGAAAATTTTTTCTATGAAAGAAAAAAAAGAAAAAGTAGTTCAGAAGCGAAGTAAATTATATGATGATCTTGATGGAAAATTATTGATTTTTGAAAGACCTGAATCGTCGAGTTCCGGTATGATGACTGGATGGATTGGCGTTAACGATATTATAGAAAAATTGATTGAATCGGGTATAACGTTATCAAAAAGGCAAATTGACTTATCAAAATCTATAAAAACTTTTGGCTTACATCATGTCAAAGTTTTTTTGTCGTCGTCTTTGGCGCCTACCATAAAGATTAAAATTCTAAAAACCGTGTAACATGGCTGCGCATGGTAAGAATATAGGGTATACATTCCATGGGGTCGAGGTCCCTAGCCATGCATTTCCTTCAAATATTGATGCGGAAAAGGGTGTTTTAGGGGCATTTTTGATAGATTCGGGTTTATTTGGGGAGTATGTAGGTCGAATCGATTTGAATGATTTTTTTGATCCAAGGAATAGAATTATTTTTGAATCTATGGTGCGTGTTTTTTCAAAATGTAGCTCTTTTAGCAGCATTATGCTCTATGAGGATATGCAGGCGCAGGGGGTTTATTACGATGCTGGCGGTACGGAGTATGTGGTGGCATTGCAGGAAAATTTTTCTGTTCTTGGTTTTTTAGAGCAACATGTCTTGATATTAAAGGAAAAGTCTTCTTTAAGAAAAATCATATCTGCGGCATCATCTCTAATATCTAGCTGTTTTTCTCGCGGTAGCGAGCAGATTGGATCATTGGTTGATAGCGCTGAAAAGATGTTATTTGAAATAGCATCTAGCAAAATTGGAAAAAGTTTTGAATCGATTGATTTTTCGTTAAAGCGAGCATTCGAAACATTGGTAAAAAATTCACAGGTTGCAAATTATAACAGAGGTATAACAGGTGTTCCCTCTGGTTACCATTCTATTGATAGCATTACAGGTGGATTTCAGAATGGGGATCTTATAATATTAGCAGCGCGTCCTTCAATGGGGAAAACAGCATTGGGCTTGTGCATGGCCCATCGCGCGGCACATGCGGGCTTTTCTGTTGGAATTGTTTCATTGGAAATGAGCACCGATCAGATTGTGTTTCGTTTGCTTTCGATAGATTCACGTATCCGTTTGTTATCGTTGCGAAGCGGGATGTTACATGGAGATGAGTGGAGCAGATTGACGGAGTCGGCAGCGCGATTGTCGGGAATGAAGATATTTATTGATGATACGCCATTGCAGACAATTCTGGACATCAGAACAAGAGCAAGAAAATTGGCAGTCGAACAGAACGTTAAGATTATTATTGTTGATTATCTGCAGCTTTTGAACAGTGATAAAAAGCACGATAGTAGGCAACAGGAAGTTTCTGAAATATCAAGATTTTTAAAAAGTTTAGCAAGAGAGCTTAATATTCCGATAATTGCGTTATCGCAGCTTTCAAGAGGCGTAGAGGGAAGGGTTGACAAGCGACCAATGCTCGCGGACCTGAGAGACTCAGGGGCAATCGAACAAGATGCAGATTTAATATTATTTGTTTATCGCGATGTTGTTTATAATCCTGATACGGAAATTCAAAATGCAGCAGATGTTATTGTTGGAAAACACCGTAATGGGCCAATTGGCAATGCGCCTCTATGTTTTTTTAATGAATTTGCTTCGTTTGATGACGCACAAGAAATTTAATGAAAATCGCCAGCAGCAGCGGATTTTTATCGGTATTGACCCAGGATCAAAAATATTGGGTTACGCGATCGTCGAGGAGAAGGGGGAGGAGGTAAAAATTTTAAACGGAAGCATTATTTTGCGTGGCAAGGGGATCGAAAGAAAAATGTCGGGGGTCTATAAATTTTTTTCTGATACTATTGATAAATTTGTTTCTCGTGGAGACTCGGTGTACCTTTGCATAGAGGAGCAATATGTGAATAAAAACGTTAGAAGTTGTTTAGTGATAGTGCGGATGGCATCGATATTTTATCTTATATCAGGCCAATTTAATATACCGATAATTGGCATGCAGCCAAGCGAAGCAAGGAAGAAATTTTTTGGATACGGGGCTTGTGGAAAGAGCGAGGTGGCGAGGGGATTGGAAGAAAAATTGGGGGTAAAATTTTCTAACTACGATGAGAGCGACGCCCTTCTTCTTGCGCTTGCCCTTCAACAGTTTTATTCTTAAATTTTGTTTTTTGTAATATTTTTTCAGGGCAAGCGCAAGAAACGGTCTTTTTTGATTGTAAAATATTTGAAAGGTTTTGTTTATGGTCTTTGCCTTGAAGTAAGTCTTCGAAAAATGAGCTTGTGACTCTCTTTTTTGCGCTCTAATTAAGGGAATAAAGTGGCGAGCATTTTTTGTTTTTATATTTCGAGTGAAAGTTTTTTTCGAATTTTATTCTTCTGCCTTTTTCCTATCCCATAACCGGCATTACGGCGTATTTTCTCTTCCTCTTATACTCGGGGTCTTCTTTAAAAAATATTGCAGGTTTTTTTTTTCCATCAAGGGGAAGGTAAATCTTAATTTTTTCTTCCTTTTCGCGTCCTTTCCCGCTTGTCGCATTTGCAGCGTTCAGCATGTAAGATGAATTGGCAAGAAATTCGACATGGGGAAGATTATTTTCATTAATGTTGGCATCGAGGCAGTCTATATACATTGTTTCTTCGATATATCCGTTGATCCCACCATCGAAGATTATTTTCATTTCTTTGTTTTTCGTATCAATTATAAACTTAGTTGGAAGAAATGAATCTGAATTAAGGGAATTTATTCTTCTTAGCGCAGGGGTAAGTTCTTGTGAATTTAGAGAGATACTAAAATGATTGCTTGTGTTTAGAATTTTGTTGTAGTCAGGTGTTTTTTCCTTTATTTGACGTATAAAAATGGAAAATCTCTCTCCAGAAATAACAAGTTTTTCATCAGTTTTTCCCACAACTATGTCTATTTCTTTTCCTGATAATAATTGTATTATTTTTCCTATTTCACAAAAAGCTCGTTTTGATATAACAAATGATGAAATCAGATTACTCATTGTTTCTGTATCACGCCCATCTACTATTGATTCATTGGATAAAGATATAGTTGTATTTGATAAACAGTATCCGTCGGTGGCAGTTATTTTTACCGCTGCTTCATATACTTCAAGGAGGATGCCATTAAAAACTGAGTCATTTTTTTGTACAGAGGCGATTGCTGAATTTGTTATTATGAGGGTTTCCAAAAATATTTCCTTTTTTATGGAAAATATATTTTCTATTCCATTTTTTATCTCTTCTTGTGTTATATAGGGTATAGTGGGTAAACGTGCAAAGAAAGATTGGTCGTCGATTTCTAGTGAATTTTCGTTTTTTTCAAAAACAAAGTTCAATTCTTGTTTTGTAGTTTCTCTCACAATATCAAAAATTTTTTTTGATTGTACGCCATAAGCTTCTTCATTGTTTTTTAATTCATCAAAAAAATTACATTCGATTGAATTTGCTATTGTCATTTCAAGGTCGGAGGTATGCATATTGAGGGAAAAATTTTCGAAAGAAAGAAAAACATATCCTGTGTTGTCTCCTGCAATAGTTCTTCGTGTTGAAATTGATTGCATGGCTGTCATTGTCTGTATAAAATCTTTTGCATTTAAAGTGTTTTTTTTCTTTTGTTCGAATGATTTGCCGCATTGTGTAATTGTTTTTGTTAATATTTTTTCCATCATTATTGTTAAATATAGATATTTATGATTCAATATACTATATTATCAGAGTAAAAAAATATGGAAATAGGCAGCCGAATAAAGGATTATTTTCTTGCCTTCTTTTTTATTAATCTTTTTTGTGCATTGACATTTATTGTGAGTAAGGAGGGAGTTTGCCAAGGGCATTTTCTTTTTTTTCAGCTTATGCGTGGCATTGTTTCGAGTGTAATCTTTTTCCTCTTTTTTATTGTGCAATTGATTCTTTTTAGAAATCGCTGTATAGCTGGAGAGGGATTGAGGGCGGATTTGCGAATAGTGATTGGGAGGATCCCCCTGTTGTTTTTAACGGGGATATTTGGATATTGTTTTTTTTCGAGCTTTTATTTTTTTTCCCTTAAGCATTTTTCTGCAGCAAAAGCAGCAATCTACTTTCTACCAACTCCAATATTTGTCTATTACTTGAATCGATTTTCAATGTACCGTCTCGCAGTGTTGATGTCTATGCTTGTTTTTTTGCCTCCGCTATTTTTGTCCTGCGAATGGATATTTATTCCAGTCATCTGCTTTATCTCTGTTGTTTTTGGCGCAGGAGCCTGTGTCTTAAAAAGCAGTGTATTAAAAAATTTGAATTTTTCTGTGATTTTTACTTCGCTTTTTCTTTTTATTTGGAATAGCATGCTAGTACTATGGGGGATTTTTTTTGTAAAAGCGCTCGGAATTAATTTTTTATGGAGTAAAATTTTTTCTTTATTGCCTTATTCATTAGCAAGCATTATTGTGAATGACATCTTGTTTGATTTTACCTATACGTTTTTTTCTAGTAGAATAAATCCAGTCATTCTATCGATAATCTGTTCAGCTAATTTTTTATTTGTTATTTTTTTTGAAAAAATCCTGTTTTTTTTCTTTCTCGAGGATAAAATATATTAAAAAGGATAAATTTTTTCACCCGAGTGGAATTTTTCTTCTATGTCAATAAATCTACCTTTATGGGCATAAATTAAGAAAGATTTTTGCGAGCGAGGGGCAAAACGTGACTATGTCGATGGCGAAAATATAGAATGGTGTTTTGAGGGGAGCGCTTTATGTTCTTTATTTTTTTGCGGGAGACCTTCTTGATCAATCAACATAAAAATACTTATGGGCCTTCGGCGACAGGGAAGTTAGCGACCGGGGAATCATCTGGAGGCTGTAGAAAAATTTGAAAGGGGAGGAGTCCATAACCGAAAAAAAATAGGGTGAGCCAGGAAGAAAGCCAATCGTTCATTGTCTGGCTTGAAGTTAAAACCCGAAATGGGACAAGAACAAAGAAATAAATAGAAGACATGCATGTCGGGGCAAAGTGCAAAAAAAGTGGCCCGAATGGCGCACGCGCGGGTGAAGAGTGGGGCCAAAGGGGGGATTCGTTTTTAGAAGAATTTTCGTCGATAGAACTTTGGATACCAGTATCTTGGCTAGAAATTTGAAAAAAATAAGATCTTGTGTCGCGCCTTGTGCCATCTTCTGAATCATCCGCTTGTAATAAAAATAAA
>Ga0268298_10000466_pt1 | contig 52256 bp, 43 predicted proteins | sample WWTPWeurt_MetaG_FD_194462 | JGI IMG/M metagenome (GOLD analysis project Ga0268298, IMG submission 194462) | Activated sludge microbial communities from WWTP in Nijmegen, Gelderland, Netherland - WWTP Weurt | ecosystem: Engineered > WWTP > Aerobic digester > Activated sludge | place... | reverse complement strand
CGCCTGGCCCCGTCGATCATGCCCGGGGACTCGTTCGTGGCGCGCCTCACGCTGCCGCGGGCGGGGACCTTCATCTACCACACCCACCTGAACGACCTGGCCCAGCTCACCAGCGGCCTGTACGGCGGGATCGTGGTGCTCGAGCCGGGGCAGCGCTTCGACCCGGCCACCGATCACCTGCTCGTGGCGGGGTGGGACGGCATGGACGATCCGCCGCACCTGGTGGTGAATGGCGACTCGCTCCCGGCGCCGCTCACGCTGGCGGCCCGGGCAACGCACCGGTTCCGGTTCGTGAACATCGGGCCGGCGGCCCCGCTGCGGTTCGCGATCCTCCGCGACAGCACGCCGGTGACCTGGCGCCGGCTGGCCAAGGACGGCGCCGACCTGCCGCCGGCCCTGGCGGTGGAGGCGCCCGCCACCGCGCGGCTCGACGTGGGTGAGACCTTCGACGCCCAGGTGCGGCTCCCGCCCGGGAGGTACCGGCTGGTCGTCGGGGTGCCGGGGCTGCCGGCGGGGTATGATCGCGCGCTGCGGGTGCGCTAGCGCCGGGCGAATCTGTCAGGGGGGACCGCACATGTGCCGCAACATCCGCACGCTGCACCACTTCGATCCGCCGGTCAGCCACGAGGAGATCCACGCCGCGGCGCTGCAGTTCGTGCGCAAGGTGAGTGGCTGCGCGAAGCCATCGCGCGCCAACGCGGCGGCGTTCGACCGGGCCGTGGCCGAGGTGTCGGTCACGGTGGAGCAGCTGCTCGCGACGCTGGTCAGGTCCGCGCCACCGCGGACCCGGGAGGCCGAGGCGGCCAAGGCGCGGGCGCGCAGCGCGAAGCGGTTCGGGCCGCGGGGTGGGCCGGGACCCGCCGCGACCTGAGGCCCGGCCGCGGCCCGTCGTCGCCGAGGGGCATGCCAGTGACATTCCTGTCGCCCCGGCGGTAATGAAGCGGTCCCCGCCCTTTCACGATCCCTTCAGCGTCGGGGGTCTAGGATGCTCGCGGACGCCGGGCGTCCTCCCCGCGCCGGGGAGGCCGTCGCCGGCGCAGCGAGGATCGTGACGGATGACCGCGACCCAGCCGCCCCGGGCGGCGGCGCACCCCAGTGGCGACAAGCGTTTCAAGCTGCTCGACCGGGCCATCAACCTGCACCAGGGCGACGGCCACGCGCTGATCGAAGTCCTGCACACCGCGCAGAACGTCTTCGGGTTCCTCGAGGACGACATCCTCCTCTACATCGCCCACGCGCTCAAGCGGCCGCTCAGCCAGGTCTACGGCGTGGCGACGTTCTACCACTACTTCCGGCTCAAGCCACCGGGGCGGCACACCTTCGTGCTGTGCCAGGGCACCGCCTGCTACGTGAAGGGGGCGCCGGCGCTGCAGCAGGCGGTGGAGCGGCGCTGCGGGGTGCGCTTCGGCCAGACCACCGGGGACGGCCGGGTGTCGCTGCTCACCGCGCGCTGCGTCGGCTCCTGCGGGCTGGCGCCGGTGGCGGTGGTGGACGAGCAGATGGCGCCCAAGCTCTCCGAGGCCGACGCGCTGGCCCGGCTGGAGCGCTGGCTGACCGAACCGGAGCCCGCGCCATGAACCTCGACGAACTGCGGGACGCGGCGGAGGCGGAGCGGAGCCGGCAGGCGGGATTCACCGGCCGGGTGCGCTGCTGCACCGCGAGCGGGTGCGTGGCCTCCGGCGCCACCGAGAGCTGCGAGGCGTTCAAGGCGCTGCTGGCGCGGCACGGGCTGACGGACCAGGTGGAGGTGATCCCCACCGGCTGCATGGGGCTGTGCGGCCAGGGGCCGCTGGTCACGGTCGAGCCCGGGGAGGTGCTCTACCAGCAGGTCACCCCCGCGGTGGCCGAGACCATCGTCACCGGCCACCTGGTGGGTGGCGCGCCGGTGGCCGCCGCCATGGTGGACACGACCGTGCCGTTCTTCACCTCGCAGGTGAGGATCGTCAACGAGCACAGCGGCCGGATCGACGCCACCCGGATCGAGGGTTACCTGGCAGCCGGGGGCTACGAGGCGCTGGCCAAGGCGGTGGGGGAGATGCAGCCGGGCGCCGTCATCGACGAGATCCGCGCCAGCGGACTCAGGGGCCGGGGCGGCGGCGGCTATCCCACCGGCCTCAAGTGGGCCATCACCCGCAAGATCGAGGCGGACCAGAAGTACGTGGTCTGCAACGCCGACGAGGGCGATCCCGGGGCCTTCATGGACCGCAGCGTGCTCGAGTCGGACCCGCACCGGGTGCTGGAAGGCATGGCGATCGCCGGGTACGCCGTCGGCGCCAGCCAGGGCTACATCTACGTCCGGGCCGAGTACCCGCTGGCGATCGAGCGGCTGAAGGCGGCCATCCGCCAGGCCGAGCGGCATGGGGTGCTGGGCAACCGGCTGCTCGAGTCGGGGTTCAGCTTCCGGATCGACCTGCGGGTGGGGGCGGGAGCGTTCGTCTGCGGGGAAGAGACAGCGCTGCTGCGCTCCATCGAGGGGCGGCGGGGGCGGCCGCACCCGCGGCCGCCGTATCCGTCGGAGGCCGGCCTCTTCGGCAAGCCGACGGTCATCAACAACGTCGAGACCTTCGCCAACGTGGCGCCGATCATCGCCCGGGGCGGGGCGTGGTTCGCGGGGATCGGCACCCCGAAGAGCGCGGGGACCAAGGTGTTCGCCCTGGCGGGGAAGATCCGCAACACCGGCCTCATCGAGGTGCCGATGGGGATCGCGCTGCGGACCATCGTGTTCGACATCGGCGGCGGCACGCCGGAGGGGACCACCTTCAAGGCGGCGCAGACCGGCGGCCCCTCGGGGGGCTGCATCCCGGCGGCGCACCTCGACCTGCCGGTGGACTACGAGTCGCTGCAGGCGGTGGGCAGCATCATGGGCAGCGGCGGCCTGATCGTGATGGACTCCACCAGCAGCATGGTGGACGTGGCGCGCTACTTCATGGAATTCAGCATGGACGAGTCGTGCGGCAAGTGCATCCCCTGCCGGGTGGGGACGGTGCAGCTGCATGGCCTGCTCGACAAGCTCACCCGTCGCGAGGCCACCGCCGCCGACCTGGCGCTGCTCGAGGAGCTGTGCGTGATGGTCAAGGAGACGAGCCTCTGCGGCCTGGGGCAGGCGGCGCCCAACCCGGTGCTCTCCACGCTGCGCTTCTTCCGGGACGAGTACCAGGCGGTGCTGCAGCCGGCCGGGGAGGGCTGAGCCATGGGCGTCATCACCCTGACGATCGACGGGCAGGCCATCAGCGCCCACGACGACCAGACCCTGCTCGAGGTGGCGCGGGAGCACGGGATCGAGATCCCCACCCTGTGCCACCTCGACGGCCTGGGCGACGTCGGCGCCTGCCGGCTCTGCCTGCTCGAGATCGAGGGCACGCCGCGGCTCTCCGCCGCCTGCACCACCCGTCCCCAGGAGGGGATGGTGGTGCGCACCACCAGCGAGCGGCTGGAGCGCTACCGGCGGACCATCGTCGAGTTCCTCGCTTCCGAGGGGAACCACCACTGCGCGGTCTGCGTCTCCAACGGCCACTGCGAGCTGCAGGAGCTGGCCCTGCGGGTGGGGCTCGAGTACGTGCGGGTGCCCTACCTCTACCCGGTCAAGGCGCTCGACGCCTCGCACCCCGACTTCGTGATGGACCACAACCGGTGCGTGCTGTGCACCCGCTGCGTGCGGGTGTGCGACGAGGTCGAGGGCGCCCACACCTGGGACATCGCCAACCGGGGCATCGCCTGCACCATCATCGCGGGGCTCAACCAGCCCTGGGGTGACGCCGAGAGCTGCACCGCCTGCGGCAAGTGCGTGGCGGTCTGTCCCACCGGCGCGCTGTTCCCCAAGGGCATGGCGGTCTCCGAGGCCACCAAGCGCACCGACTTCCTCAATTACATCGTCACGGCGCGCCGGCGGCGCGAATGGAACCATGGGTACCTCGCGAAGGAGTGAGCCATGAAGCCCCGCGTGGCCACGGTGTGGCTGGGCGGCTGCTCCGGCTGCCACATGTCGTTCCTGGACCTCGACGAGCGGCTGCTGGAGCTGGCCGACCGCATGGAGCTGGTCTACTCCCCCCTCGCGGACATCAAGGCCTTCCCGGCCGGGGTGGACGTGACGCTGGTCGAGGGGGCGGTGACCAACAGCGAGAATGAGGAGATGGCCCACCTGGTGCGGCGGAACTCCAGGGTGGTGGTCTCCTTCGGCGACTGCGCCACGACCGGCAACGTGACCGCCCTGCGCAATCGCTACAGCCCCGAGGAGATCCTGCACCGCGCGTACGTGGAGCTGGCCGAGGGCGACCCGACGGTGCCCTCGGAGTTCACCACGATCGCCAAGCTCCGGGCCCAGGCCCGGCCGCTGCACGAGTTCATCCGGGTGGATGCGTTCCTGCACGGCTGCCCGCCGACCGCCGAGGAGATCTGGCTCGCGGTCTCCGCGCTGCTCGACGGCCGGCAGCCGGAGCTGCCCAGCATCTTCCGGAGGTACGGCTGAGATGACCCGCACCATCACGATCGACCCGGTCACCCGGATCGAGGGGCATTCCAAGATCACGGTGCAGCTCGACGCCGCCGGCCGGGTGGAAGGCGCGCGGTTCCACGTGAACGAGTTCCGCGGCTTCGAGAAGTTCTGCGAGGGCCGGCTGATGTGGGAGATGCCGGGGATCACCAGCCGCATCTGCGGCATCTGCCCGGCCAGCCACCTGGTGGCCTCCGCCAAGGCGGGCGACGAGATCCTGCAGGTGACCATCCCCGAGACGGCGGAGAAGCTGCGCCGCCTGATCACCCTCGGGCAGTGGGTGCAGTCGCACGCGCTGAGCTTCTTTCACCTCTCGTCCCCCGACCTGCTGCTCGGCTTCGATGCCGATCCCGCCACCCGCAACATCTTCGGGGTGATGGCCGCCGACCGGGAGTTTGCCCGGCGGGGCATCCGGCTGCGCAAGTTCGGGCAGGAGGTGATCGAGCTGCTCGGCGGGCGGAAGATCCACACCCCCTGGGCGGTGGCGGGCGGGGTCCGCGAGCCGTTCGACGCCGGCCGCCGCGACCACCTCCTCGGCTGGATCCCGGAGGTGCTCGAGACGGTGCAGCTCGCCCTGGCCATGCTGGGCCGCGCCCGGGAGCAGTTCGCGGACGAGATCCCGAGCTTCGGCGAGCAGCCGACGCTGTATCTCGGCCTCGTGGCCCCCGACGGGGCGCTGGAGTACTACGGCGGGGCGCTCCGGATCCGCGACGCGACGGGGGGCACCGTGGCCGACCAGCTGCCGCCCCGGGAATATCGCGAGCACTTCGCCGAGGTCACGGAGAGCTGGTCCTACCTCAAGTTCCCCTACTACCGGCCGGCCGGGCTGGCCGGTGGCGTGTACCGCGTGGGCCCGCTCGCGCGGCTCAACGTCTGTGACTACATCCCGACGCCGCGCGCCGACGCGGAGCGGATCCGGTTCCGGGCCCTCGCCGGCGGGCGGCCGGTCCACAATCCCTTCCATTATCACTACGCCCGGCTGATCGAGATCCTCTTCGCCATCGAGCAGATCGAGCGGCTGCTGCACGACCCGGCCATCCTCGGCACCCACGTGCGGGCCCAGGCCATGGTCAACGCCAGCGAGGGGGTGGGCTGCTGCGAGGCGCCGCGCGGGGTGCTGTTCCACCACTACACGGTGGACGGCAACGGGGTCCTGCAGCGGGTGAACATGCTGATCGCCACGGCGCAGAACAACCTGGCCATGAACGCCACGGTGCTCGCCCTGGCCAAGCGCTACCTCGACGGCGCCACCATCACCGAGGGGCTGCTCAACCGGCTGGAGGCGGGGATCCGCGCCTACGACCCGTGCCTCTCCTGCTCCACCCACGCCATCGGCCAGATGCCGCTCACCGTCCAGGTGTTCGGGGCCGACGGCGGGCTGCTCTCGGAGCGGGGCCGGTGAGCGTTCCGCTCGTCATCGGCATCGGGAATCCCACCCGTTCCGATGACGGGGCGGGGCACGCAGTGGTGCACGGCCTCTCGCGGCTGGTGCCGGGGGGCACCTATCGGATCGTGCACCAGCTCACGCCCGACCTGGCGGAAGATCTCTCCGAGGCAAGCCTGGTGGTGTTCGTGGACGCGTCGGTGCGCGCCACGACCCTGCAACTGGTGCCGGTGGAGCCGACACCGGTGGCGCCGGGGAGCCACATCACCACGGCGGGGGCGCTGCTGCACCTCACCGAGCTGGTCTATGGTCGCCGGCCCGGGGCGGCCCTGCAGGTGGAGATCCCCGCGTACGAGATGGGGTTCGGTGAGGAGCTGAGCCCGTGGACGGCCACCTGGGTGGGGCGGGCCATTGCCCGGCTCGCGACGCACCTGGGCGCGGAGCCGCGCGGGCGCGCCCGTTCCTGCTAGGGCCTCTGGCCGACGCTGCCCGCCTGCCGTATAATCGTACCTGCCCGCTTTCAATTAATACCTGCCCGATTGGCCATTCCTCCGGGGCGCCCGCGACCCCGGCGCCAGGCGGGTCCGTCCCGATCCAGCGAGGGTCCGTGGGTTACCGGCGCTTCACGGATGGTGAGGCCCACGAGTGGGAGGTCCGCGACCTCTCCCGCTCGGCATGGGAGTTCCATCCGGTGCCCGGCAACCCGGGCCGGATCCTGCGGATCGACCCCCCGGGCTACGAGCCCGATCCCTTCGAGTTGAGCGAAGAGGAGCTGCAGCGGCTGCTCGGGACGTCGGGTGGTGGCGTCCGGGCCCGTCCGCCCAAGTCTCCGTTCAAGGACTGACCTCCCCTCATGAGTCAGGACCGCCTCGCGGCAGCCCTCGCTGACCGCTACACCCTCGAGCGTGAGCTCGGGCAGGGCGGGATGGCCACCGTCTACCTGGCGCACGACCTCAAGCACGAGCGCCAGGTGGCCATCAAGGTCCTGCGCCCGGAGCTGGCCGCCGTGATCGGGGCCGAGCGCTTCCTGCGCGAGATCAAGACCATCGCCACGCTGCAGCATCCGCACATCCTTGGCCTCCTCGATTCCGGGGAGGTGGAGGGGACGGCGTACTACGTGATGCCGTTCGTGGATGGCGAGTCGCTCCGCGACCGGCTGGCCCGGGAGAAGCAGCTGCCCATCGCGGAGGCGGTGCGGCTGGCCACCCAGGTGGCGGGGGCGCTGGACTACGCCCACCGGCACGGGATCATCCATCGCGACATCAAGCCGGAGAACGTGCTCCTGCACGATGGCAGCGCGCTGGTGGCCGACTTCGGCATTGCCCTCGCCGTGAGCAAGACCGGCGGCACCCGGATGACCGAGACGGGGATGAGCCTCGGCACGCCGCACTACATGAGCCCCGAACAGGCCATGGGCGAGCGGGAGATCACGGCGCGGAGTGACGTGTACGCCCTTGGCGCCATGACCTACGAGATGCTGGCGGGGGAGCCGCCGTTCACGGGCCCCACCGCCCAGGCGATCATCGCGAGGGTCATGACCGGCGAGCCACCGAGCCTGGTGGCGCAGCGGAAGAGCGTGCCGGAGGCGGTGGAGGCGGCGGTGTTCACGGCGCTGGAGAAGCTGCCGGCGGACCGGTGGGCGTCCGCGAAGGAGTTTGCCGATGCGCTGGCCGGGGACGGCCCGGCGGCCCGGCGGCCGGTCGGCTCGGCGACCCGGCGGCTCGGCGGCTCGTCCCCTCGGTGGCTCACCATCGCGGCGGGGGTCGCGCTGCTGGTTGCGGGCATCGCCGTCGGGCGGCAGCTGGCGCGGCCGGCGGCCGGGCCGGTCACCCGGCTCACCCTCGACCTGCCGAACCTCCGCGTCAATCACACCGGATACTACGGCACGGCGTTCGCCCTGTCGCGGGACGGGTCGCGGCTCGCGTTCGTCAGCCGGACCGGCGGGAACGGGGACGGCCTGGGCGGCATCACCCGCATCATGGTGCGCGACCGCGACGTCCTCGAGCCCCGGGCCCTGGAGGGCACCGACGGCGGGGATGGCCCGTTCTTCTCCCCCGACGGGCAGTGGATCGCCTACTTCGCGGATGGCAAGCTGTTCAAGGTGCCGGCGAGCGGCGGCGGGCCGCCGGCCCAGCTCGCGGAAGGCGCCATCCCCATCCTCGCCGGGGGGGCCTGGCTCGACGACGGGCGGATCGTCTTCTCCACGCCGGGATTCGCGCTGCAGGCGGTCGCCGCCTCCGGCGGTGCGGTCACGACCCTGGTGCCGGCGCCGGAGGTCGGGGGGATGATCTTCCCGACGCCGCTGCCCCGGAAGGATGTCCTGCTGGTGACCCGCTGCGGCAACAACTGCGCGCAGCAGATCCTCATGGCCGTCCACCTCGATACCCAGCGGCTCGATACCATCCTGCCGGGTGCCTCGCGCGGGTTCTACCTGCCCAACGGGTACCTGGTGGCGGTGATGCAGGACGGCAATGTGGTGGGGGCGCCGTTCGACGTGAAGGCGCTGCGCTTCCGGCGGCCGCCGGCCACCCTCCTGGGCGGCGTCCAGACCGAGCTCACGATCATCCCCGAGTTCGCCGTCGCCGATGATGGCACCATGGTCTATCTCCCCGCCAACGAGGCGGCGGGGCGGGCCACGCCCGCCGAGGTGGACCGGACCGGGAAGAGCCGGGTGCTCGACCCCGCGTGGCTCGGGCGGTTCAACAGCGTCACGCTCTCGCCCGACGGGCGCCGCCTGGCGGTGGGGATCAGCGAGGGGATGGGGAGCATGCTGTGGGTCAAGGAGCTCGACGCCGGCCCGCTCACCCGGCTCACCTTCGCCGGCAACATCAACTACCGCGGCGCGTGGATGGCCGATGGCCGGTCCCTCAGCTTCAGCTCCGACATGCACGGGCCGATGACGCACCTCTACCGGGTGCGCGCCGATGGCAGCGACAAGCCGGAGCGCCTCTTCCCCTCCGACACCGCCCAGATCGATGAAGTGGACTGGTCCCGGGATGGGCAGTGGGTGGCGTACCGGACCGGCACCATCGCCGGGGTGCGCGATGTCTACGCCCGCCGCCTCGCCGGGGACACCACGCGGATCACCATCGCGGCGCGCCCCGCCGACGAGTACATGCCGGCGCTCTCGCCGGACGGGAAGTGGGTGGCCTACGTGTCGTTCGAGTCGGGGCGGGAGGAGGTCTACGTCCGGCCCTTCCCCGACGTGGCCCGGGCGCGGTGGCAGGTCACCACGGCCGGCGGCACCAGCCCGGTGTGGGCGCATTCGAGCCGGGAGCTCTTCTTCCTGGCGCCGGGCGACACGCTGATGGCCGCGGCGGTCACCGGCACGCCCGAGTTCCGGGTGACGGGGTACCAGGCGCTCTTCTCCACCCGGCCGTTCGTGTTCCAGCCCTGGCACCAGGCCTTCGGCGTGCGGCCGGGCGACCGGACCTTCGTGATGCTCCGCCGGTCCATCGACCTCGGTCCCGACGCGCGGCGCCTCACGGTGGTGCTCAACTGGTTCCGCGAGTTCGGCGCGGCGGACGCGTCGACGCCGTGACCGACCGCCTCGCCGCCGCCCTCGCCGACCGCTACCGCCTGGAGCGTGAACTCGGGCAGGGCGGCATGGCGACGGTCTACCTGGCGCAGGACCTCAAGCACGATCGCAAGGTGGCGGTCAAGGTGCTGCGGCCCGAGCTGGCCGCGGTGCTGGGCGCCGAGCGGTTCCTGGCCGAGATCCGGGTCACCGCCAACCTGCATCATCCCAACCTGCTGCCGCTGTTCGACTCGGGCGAGGCGGGGGGCTTCCTCTACTACGTCATGCCGTACGTGCAGGGCGAGACGCTCCGGGCGCGGCTCCGGCGCGAGCGTGAGCTGCCGGTCGAGGAGACCGTCCGCCTGGTCACGCTGCTCGCGAATGCCCTGGACTACGCCCATGGGCAGGGCGTCATCCACCGCGACCTCAAGCCGGAGAACATCCTGCTGCAGGCCGGCCAGCCGGTGATCGCCGATTTCGGCATCGCGCTGGCCGTGGCCCAGGCGGGAGGATCGCGGGTGACCGAGACCGGCCTCTCGCTCGGCACCCCGCACTACATGAGCCCGGAGCAGGCGGCGGGAGATCGCGCGCTCGATGCGCGGTCGGACCAGTATGCCCTGGCGGCGGTCGGGTACGAGATGCTGTCCGGGGAGCCGCCCCACACCGGACCCTCTTCCCAGGCGATCATCGCGCGATTGATGGTCGAGCAGCCCCGCCGCCTCCGCGCCACCAGGCCCAACGTGCCGGAGGCGATCGATCGCGCCATCGCGCGGGGGCTGGCCAAGGCGCCCGCGGACCGGTTCCCGAGTTGCGGCGCGTTCGCGCAGGCACTGGTGGCCGCGCCGGCCCCGCGCCGCGCCACGACCGGTATCCTGGTCACGGCGGGCTTCGTCCTCATGGCGGTTGCTGCCTGGGCGCTCGTCGTCCGCGGCACCGGGGCGGCGTCGGGGGGCGAAGCGGTGCAGTCACTCGCGGTGCTGCCGCTGGCGAACCTCAGTGGCGATCCGGCCGACGACTATTTCGGGATCGGACTGGCGGAGGAGATGACCCGGGCGATCGCCCGCACCGGGGTGCGAGTGATCGGCCGGGTCAGCGCCGGCGCACTCCAGGCCGAGGGACTCGACGAGCGGGAGATCGCGCGGGAGCTGGGGGTGACTGACGTGCTCACCGGGACGGTGCAGCGCTCCGCCGGCCAGATCCGGATCAGCGTGACCCTGGTCTCGGCGGGGGACGGGGCGGTCCGCTGGAGTGAACGGTATGACCGCCCGCTGGCCAACGTCTTCGCGGTGCAGGACGAGATCGCCAGCACGGTGGCGACGACGCTGCTCGGTTCGCTCAGGCGGCCCGCGTCCGCCGGCAACCGGCTGGCGGAGACCACCGATCCGGAGGCGCACGCCCTCTTTCTCCAGGGGCAGGTGTTGTTCAACCGGCGCGGCGCACCGAACCTGCGGCAGGCCATCGCCCTCTTCCAGCGGGCCGTGGCCAAGGACCCCCGCTACGCCCGGGCCCAGGCGTCGCTGGCGATGGCGCTGGCCGTGCTGCCGGCCTACGTGGCCGACAGCACCACGGAGATCCTCCGGAGCGCCGTCGGCGCCGCCGAGCGCGCCATCGCGATGGATTCGCTGATCCCGGAATCGTACGCCGCGCTGGGGTATGGATACTCCCTCCTGGGGGAGCTGGGACGCGCGGAGCTCAATTTCCGGCGCGCGCTGGCCCTCGACTCGACGGTGGCCACCACCTGGGGGTGGTACGGATTGCTGAGCGGGCGCCTGGGCCGGTACCGGGATGCCGAGGCGCAGGTGAAGCGCGGGCGCGAGCTCGAGCCGGCCTCCATGATCGCCTATATCTGGGAGGCGCAGATCCTCTATCACCAGCGGCGCTTCGCCGAGGCCGAATCGGTGGCCAGCGAGACCATGGCCATGGATTCGACCTTCATGCTGGCCTGGACCTGGAAGGCCAACGCGTTGCTGCAGCTGGGAGAAACGGCGCGGGCGGTGGAGCTGCTCGAGCGCCAGGTGGCGCTGCTGCCCGCCGGCCGCACCGAGGAGAGCCACGCCCTGCTGGCGTACGCCTACGCCTTCGCGGGGCGGGACCGGGAGGCGCGCGAGACGATCGCTGCGATCCGCGCCAGGTCCGGCGGGCGGCTCCCCGCCATCGGGGCCCTGGCCGCCGCGATGGACGAGCTGGGTGAGCACGAGGCGGCCGTCACGCTGCTCGGCCAGGCGATCGCACGGCATGACACCTGGGTGGTCCAGTTTCCCGGGTCGGCGCGTTTCGATCGGATGCGGAAAGACCCGCGCGTCACGGCGATGCTCGATCAACTGGCGGTCGTGAAATGACCGATGGGATGCGTCGCCTCGCCGCCGCCCTCGCCGACCGCTACCGGGTGGAGCGACAGCTCGGCGCGGGTGGGATGGCCACCGTCTACCTCGCCCACGACCTCCGCCACGACCGCCAGGTGGCGGTGAAGGTGCTGCGCGAGGAGCTCGCCGCCGTGATTGGCGCCGAACGCTTCCTGGCGGAGATCCGCACCACGGCCAACCTGCAGCACCCGCACATCCTGCCGCTCTTCGACAGCGGGCAGGTGGACGGCACGGTGTTCTACGTGATGCCCTACGTCGAGGGCGAGTCCCTCGGCGACCGGCTGGACCGGGAGACGCAGCTCCCGGTCGAGGAGGCGGTGCGGATCGCGAAGGAAGTGGCGCACGCCCTCGACTACGCCCACCGCCGTGGCGTCATCCACCGCGACATCAAGCCCGACAACATCCTGCTCCAGGACGGCAGCGCCCTCGTGGCCGACTTCGGCATCGCGCTCGCGGCCAGCAAGACGGGCGGGGCGCGGATGACCGAGACCGGCATGTCGCTCGGCACGCCGCACTACATGAGCCCCGAGCAAGCCATGGGCGAGCGCACGCTCGACGCCCGCACCGACCTCTACGCGCTCGGGGCGGTGTGCTACGAGATGCTCCTCGGCGAGCCGCCCTTCAGCGGCCCCACGGCGCAGGCCATCGTGGCCAAGGTGATGACGGAGAAGCCGTCGGGGATCATCGCCCGGCGGGACCGGGTCCCGCCGCACGTGGAGGACGCGGTGCTGACGGCCCTCGAGAAGCTGCCGGCGGACCGGTTTGCCACGGCGGCGGAGTTTGCGGCGGCGCTTGATGGCGGCGGCCCCGCGCGGCACGCGGCGACCCGGGCGACGGCCGCCGCGCCGGCTCCCGTGCGCGCGGCGCGGTGGGCGCCGTGGGGGGTGGCGGCCGTGGCTGTGGTCGGCGCCGCGTGGAGCTGGCTGAGCCGGCCAGCCGCCCCCGGCGTGACCCGCGCGATCGTCTCCCTCGGGGACTCCGTCGCGATCAACCTCAACTCGGCCGGGCTGGCGCTGGCGCCGGATGGGCGGAGCCTCGTGTTCCAGGGCGTCAGCGGGGAGGGGCGCCTCTGGATCAAGCGCTGGCGGGACCTCACCGCCCAACCCGTGGCGGGCACCACCGGCGCCTCGGCGGCGGCGTTCTCGCCGGATGGCACGCAGCTGGTGTTCACGGCCCAGGGGCGGGTCCTGCGGGTGCCGGTGGACGGCGGGCCCGCCGTGGTGCTGGCCGACTCGGCGGCCAGCATGGAGTACGCGCCGACCTGGCTCAGTGACGGGACCATCCTGTACGTCAATGAACTGCTCTTCGGGTTGCGCCGCGTGCCCGCGGCGGGCGGGCCAGTCGAGGACGCCCTGGTGGACTCGACGCTCTATGGCTTCGGCATCGTGAACATGGTGCCGCTCCCGCGCGCGCGGGGGGCGTTGTTCACCACCTGCCAGTCGGCGTGCGTCACCTCCTCGCTCCGGGTCCTCGACCTCGCCACGCGGACCCAGAAGGAACTCGTGCCCGGGGGACTGGCCGGCGTGTACCTGCCGACGGGTCACCTGCTCTACCTCCGGCGCGACGGCGTGGGGTTGGTGGTGCCATTCGACCTCGCCAAGCTCGAGGTCACCGGGCCCGGCGTGCCCGTGCTCGACAGCGTGTCCGCCTTCGGCGTCGGCACCATGGCCGTTTCCGCGAGCGGCACCCTCGCGTATCTCCGCTCGGGTGGCGAGGCGGGCGGGGCCGAGGTGGTCCGCGTCACGCGCGCCGGGGATGTCTCCGTGCTCGACTCCACGTGGCCCGCCTCCGCGGTCTCGCTCGCCGTCTCGGCGGATGGGCGGCGGGTGGCGGTGAGCCTCGGCGCCGGCGAGGGGAACGGCAGCATCTGGGTGCGCCCGACGGGGCGCGGCCAGCCCGCGCGCATCAGCTTCGGCGGCCTGGACCGCCGGCCCGCCTGGTCACCGGACGGGCGGATGGTGGCCTTCGTGCGGGACACGATGAACGGCGGCAACGTCTACGGCCGGCTGGCGGATGGGAGTGGTGAGGATCGCCTGCTGGCCAAGCTCGACCGGCCGATCCAGGAAGTGGTCTGGGCGCCGGACGGGCAATGGCTCGTGGTGCGCACCGACAACGGAGCGTCCGGGAACGGCGACCTGGTGCGCGTGCGCGTGGCCGATGGCACGGCCATGCCGCTCACCGACACGCCCGCCACCGAGGTCCAGCCCACGCTCTCCCGCGACGGCCGCTGGCTGGCGTACGTGGTGGTGACGTCGGGGCAGCCGCAGGTCTTCGTCAGCCCGTTCCCCGAGGTGCGGGGGAGCCGGTGGCAGGTCACCACGGGAGGCGGCACGATGCCCACCTGGTCGGCTGATGGGCGCGAACTCTACTACATCGATGCGGTCAACCGGCTGGTGGCCGTGCCGGTCGAGACCCGCGGCAGCTTCCGCGCCGGTACGCCCGCCCCGCTCTTCAGCGCGGCGTCGATGGTCCTGGTGGACCGGTGGCACCAGCCCTACACGCCCCTGCCGGACGGCTCGGGCTTCCTCTTCATCCGGCAGCGTGGCACCAGCGCCCAGGGCGTCAACCACGTCGTCGTGGTGGAACACTGGCTCGACGACCTCCGCCGGAGGCTCGCCCAATGAGCGGTGTTCCCGACCGCCTCGCCGCCGCGCTCGCCGACCGGTACCGGCTCGAGCGCGAGCTCGGCCAGGGCGGGATGGCCACGGTGTACCTGGCGCAGGACCTCCGGCACCACCGCAAGGTGGCGCTCAAGGTGCTCCGCCCCGAGCTCGCCGCCATCCTCGGCGCCGAGCGTTTCCTGCACGAGATCCGGACCACCGCCAACCTGCAGCACCCGCACATCCTCCCGCTGCACGACTCGGGGCAGGTGGAGAGTACGGTCTTCTATGTGATGCCGTTCGTGGACGGCGAGACGCTCCGCGACCGGCTCACGCGCGAGAAGCAGCTCCCGGTCGAGGACGCGGTGCGGATCGCCACCCAGGTGGCGTCGGCCCTCGACTACGCCCACCGCCAGGGCGTGATCCACCGCGACATCAAGCCCGAGAACATCCTGCTCCACGACGGCAGCGCCCTGGTGGCCGACTTCGGCATCGCGCTGGCCGCGAGCAGCACCGGCGGCGGCCGCATGACCGAGACGGGGATGAGCCTCGGCACGCCGCACTACATGAGCCCCGAGCAGGCCATGGGGGAGCGCGAGATCACCGCGCGCTCGGACGTGTACGCCCTCGGCGTCATGACCTACGAGATGCTCACCGGCGACCCGCCCTTCACCGGCTCCACCGCGCAGGCCATCGTGGCGCGGGTGATGACCGAGGAGCCGCGCGCCATCACCCTGCAGCGGAAGACCGTCCCGCCGCACGTCGAGGCGGCGGTGCTCACCGCCCTCGAGAAGCTGCCGGCGGACCGCTTTGCCACGGCGGCGCAGTTCGCCGAGGCGCTGGCGCGGCCCGGGGCCACGACGCAGCATCCCCGCGCGGGCGGCGTCGCCGCCGCCCCCACGCGTGGTCGCCTGGTGGTGGCGTTGCCGTGGGCGCTCTGCCTGGTCGCGGCCGGCGCCGCGGCGTGGGGATGGAGCCGCCGGGCACCGGTCGACGAGGCGCCGCCGGGCATGGCCGCGACCATCGTGCTCCCCGACTCGGCACCCATGGCGTTCGTGGGGAAGGCGCCGCTCGCCATCGGCCGCACGGCGCTGGCGCTGTCGCCGGACGGGCGCATGCTCGCGTACGTGGCGCAGCGCGGGACCGGCACCCAGCTCTTCCTCCGCCCCCTCGACCGGGACACGGTGATGGCCCTCCCCGGCACGGAAGACGCCTGCTGTCCCTTCTTCTCGCCGGACGGCAAGTGGCTCGCCTACCACGCCCGGGACCAGGTCAGCAAGGTGCGTCTCGGGGTGGGCGGCCCGCCGGTGCCCGTCGTCGGCGTCAACACCTTCTTCGCGGCCGACTGGGCCGACGACGGGACGATCGTCGTCAGCGACCTGCAGGGGCGCCGGGTGATCCGCGTCAACGCCGAGACCGGGGCCAGGGAGGCATTGCCCTACATGGTGCGCCTGCTGGACGTGCTGCCGGGGGGGCGCGGCACCATCACCGACACCAGCCTCATCGTCCCCGGGGAAGCCGAGCCCCGGCAGTTGCTCGCCACCGGCAGCGACACCCGGTACGCCCCGCCGGGGCACCTGCTGTTCGCGCAGCGCGGCGCGCTCTGGGCCGTCCCCTTCAGCCTCGCGACGCTGCAGACCGGGGGCGAGCCGGTGCCTATCCTCCCCGTCCTCCGGACCGAGGCGGGCAGCCGGGCCGCGCAGTACGCCGTGGCGCGGAACGGCCTCCTGGTCTACGCCGCGGGCGGGGCCAACGACCAGAGCCGCCTGGTGGCCTGGCATCGCTCCGGGCGGGTGGACACCCTCCCGTTCGAGCCGCAGGCGTTCGGCTGCGTTGCCCTCTCGGCGGATGGCACCCGGCTCGCGGCCCGGATCGCCGATCCGGAGACGCGGCAGTGGGACCTCTGGGTCTATGAGCTCACCGGCGGCACCCGCGCCCGCCTCACGACGAGCGGCGGTGTCGGCTGCCCGGGCTTCCATCCCGACGGGCGGGTCACCTACGTGACGCGCGCGGGGGCCGAGGGCCGCCTCCAGGCCCAGGCCGCGAGCGGTCGGGAGAGCGCCACCGAGTTGCGGTCGCTGCGGGCCAACTTCACCGCGTCCGGCCTGCGCTGGACCCCGGATGGGCGTCACGTGGTCGTGAACGTCCTCGGCGACTCGACCGGCCAGGACATCCTGGTGCTGGACCTCGACAGCGCCGGCGCCGTGCGCCCGCTCGCCGCGACGCCCGCGCTCGAATGGGGCGCCATCTTCTCGCCCGACGGCAAGTGGGTCGCGTACTCCTCGGGCGAGACCGGCAACGACGAGATCTACGTGCAGCCCTGGCCGATGACCGGCCGGCGCTGGCGCATCTCGCGCAACGGCGGCGAGGAGCCGCTGTGGACGCGCGGCGGCCGGGAGCTGGTCTATCGGTTCGGCGAGGAGTGGTGGCGCGTCGACCTGGGCGGCACCGCGGAGCTGGACGCCGGGGAGCCCCGCCTGCTGGCCCGCGGCAACTGGATCAACGTGGCCGGTTACGAGTACGCGGCCAGCGCCGACGGCGAGCGCCTCTACCTGCTGGCGCCCCTGGCCGGGCCGGCGACGGCCACGCAACTGTCGGTGATCAGCAACTGGCTCAACGTGGTCCAGGACGTGACGCGGCGGGTGGGACGTGACTGACGCCCCCGCCCCCCTCGCCGCCGCGCTCGCCGACCGCTACCACCTCGAGCGCGAGCTCGGCCAGGGCGGGATGGCCACCGTCTACCTGGCCCGGGACCTCAGGCACGAGCGCCAGGTGGCCATCAAGGTCCTGCGCCCGGAGCTCGCGGCCGTCATCGGCGCCGAGCGCTTCCTGCGCGAGATCAAGACCATCGCCACCCTGCAGCACCCGCACATCCTCGGCCTGATCGACAGCGGGGAAGTGCAGGGCACCGCCTACTACGTGATGCCCTACGTCGAGGGGGAGAGCCTCCGCGACCGGCTCAGCCGTGAGAAGCAGCTGCCCATCGCGGAGGCGGTGCGGCTGGCCACCCAGGTGGCCGGCGCACTCGACTACGCCCACCGGCACGGGATCATCCATCGCGACATCAAGCCGGAGAACGTGCTGCTGCACGACGGCAGCGCGCTGGTGGCCGACTTCGGCATCGCGCTGGCGGTGAGCAAGACCGGCGGCACCCGGATGACCGAGACGGGGATGAGCCTCGGCACGCCGCACTACATGAGCCCCGAGCAGGCCATGGGCGAGCGGGAGATCACCGCGCGCTCCGACGTGTACGCGCTGGGGGCGATGACCTACGAGATGCTGGCCGGAGAGCCGCCGTTCACCGGCCCCACCGCGCAGGCGATCATCGCCAAGGTGATGACGGGGGAGCCGGCGAGCCTGGTGGCCCAGCGGAAGAGCGTGCCGGAGGCGGTGGAGGCGGCGGTGTTCACGGCGCTGGAGAAGCTGCCGGCGGATCGGTGGGCGTCCGCGAAGGAGTTTGCCGATGCGCTGGCCGGGGACGGCTCGGCGACGCGACGGCTCGGCGGCACGAGTGCACGGCCGAGTCGCCGAGTCGCCGGGTCGCCGAGCCGCCGCGGCCTCGTCATCGCGGGACTCGTCGCGCTGGTAACGCTTGCCGCGGGGTACCTCGCGGGCCGCCGGGGCGCGGCGGCGGCCGGTCCCAGCGTCTATGACCTGGCCCTGCCGGACACTGCCCGCATGTCGTTCAGCCTGGTGAACGTCTCCAGCGCCTACGGCACGCCGCTGCGGAACCTCTCCGTGGCGGCCTCCGGGGACTTCCTGGTTTACGCGGCCCTGCACGGCGACTCGACGGAGCTCTGGGTGCGGAGCCTCCGTGACGCCTCGACGCGGCCCATCACCGGCACCATCGGGGCCACCGCTCCGCGACTCTCGCCTGACGGCACGCGGGTGGCCTACTTCGACGGCGTGGGGGTGATGGTCACGCCGCTGGCCGGCGGCGAGGCGCGCCGCCTGCTCGACGTGCAGGCGGCCTCCGCGCTGGATTGGCTCGGCCCGGATACGCTGCTGGTGCTGCACGGCGACGGGAGCGCCCTCGCCCAGGTGGACCTGCGGGCGGGCGTCGTCCGGAATTCGGCCATCGTTCGCTGCCCGCTGGGCACCTGGGTGCCGACCACCCGGGAGTTCCTCTGCAGCTGGAACCTGTCGTTTTTCCTGGTCGATCCCGCCACCGGCGCCCGACGCGAGGTCCGCCTGGCTGCCGGGCCTGATGTGGGGGTACGGGGGACGGCCCCCCGCATCGTCCGGGACCGGTATTTCATCTACCTCGACGCCGACGGCGACCTCGCCGGCGCCGCGTTCGACCTCAAGACCGCGCGCATGGGGCAGCCGATCACGCTGCTCAGCGGCGTGCGCCGGGAGGACCTCGGCGAGGGGCAGTTCGACATCACGGCCGATGGCGACCTGGTCTTCGCTGCCGGTGGCGACGGTACCATCGGCCGTATCGTGCGGCTGGCCAGGGGTGGGGTCCCGGAGGCGCTGCCGGTGCCGGCGGGTCCCTTTCAGCGCTTCGACCTGAGCCCCGACGGTCGCTGGCTCGCCACGGCCGTGCCCACCCCGGGGCGGCAGGAGCTGCGGCTGTATGACCTGCGCGACGGTCAGACCCTCACCTGGTGGAGCGCCGAGTACGTGCGCCACCCGGTCTGGTCTCCCCGGGGCGACGCGCTTCTCTTCTCGGTGCGCGATTCCACCCGCTATTCCGTCCTTTACGGCGCGCCCAACAGTGGCCGGAGCCCGGACACCCTGTACACCACGGTGGACCCGGCGCGCTACCAGGACCCGATCGACTTCCGGATGCCTGGCGCGATCGTGCTGCAGGACTGGGAGGCCTCGCGCGTCACCTGGGTGGCCGGTCCCACCGCATGGACGCAGGAGACGCCGCTGGTGGCCCGCGATGCCCGCTTCGCCTCGGTCTCGCCGGGCGGCCGGTTCCTCGCGTACAACACCGTTGAAGGCAGCCACGTGATGGTGACGTCGTTCCCGGAGCCGGGGAGGCGGTGGCAGGTGGCCACCGCAGGCGTCGAGCCGATCTGGCTCTCCGCCACCGAGCTGCTCTATCGCCTCGGCGCGGCCTGGTACACGGTGCGCATCGACCCGGCCACCGGCGAGGCCACGGGGCCGGGCACCTTCTGGGCCCGCGATCCGCGCTTCTCCGACACCAGCGGCTGGTCCAACCGCCCCACCAGCGACGGGCGCATCATCTACCTGCAGGGCCCCGAGGAGGTAAGCGTCGGTTACCTCCGCGTCATGCCCCGCTGGACCGGGCAGCTCCGCGCCGCGGTGGACGCGGCCAACTGACCGGGCCCGCTACTCCGGCACCTTCCGCCATTCGGTGCTCGTGGTGCCATCCCCGCGCGCCGTCCCGAACCGCGCGGGCCGCGGCGCCCCGGGGGCGCCAAAGCAGAACTGCACCAGGTCGTCGGTGAGCCGGTAGATCCCGTACTGCACCTGTCCCTTGCCGGGACCCGCGGTCAGGTGGCAGTCGATGGTGTGGGGCTCGGCCGCGGTGTCCACCGTGAAGGTGGCGCACGAGAGCAGCTGCCCGTCGATCCGCACCAGGGTCTCCTCTCCCTCGGTGACCCGCTCCGATCGGTCTACCAGTGCGGCGGGCAGTGGCCGGCCGTCCCGCGATCCCGACGTCATCTTCCAGCGCCCCTGCAGGCGCGACAGGGCGTTGCTCAAACCCCGGTGCGTTCCCACCGTTACCTCGTCCGCCACGTTATCGGATAGTTGCTGCGAAGTGGGAGGCCTCCTCCCACCTAGGGGACTGACGAGCGCGGCGGGCACGCACATGGCGTCTGTCAGGGAACGGCAAACGTCCGGGAGGCCCCACTGCCCGCCGCCCGACCATCGGTCGCGTCACCGCCCGCTCCTCGTGCCGATCTGAAACCCTGACTTCACCCTCACCGTCCGGCCTCGAGGCGGGCCCCCCCTCGCTCGCCCCACGACCCGCAGTCACCCATCGGCTCCCGTTCCGCCCAGACCACGAGGCCCTCCGTGTTCTTCTGGCAGGATATCCGCCATGCCGTGCGCCTGCTCGGACGGCAGCCGTTCTTCTCGCTGGTGACGGTGGTGGTGCTCGCCGGCGGGCTCGGGCTCAGCATCTTCACGTTCTCGTTTCTCCATACCGCGATGCTCAAGCCCCTGCCGGTGCCGGAAGGGGAGCGGGTCGTCCGGCTGATGGCGACGATCGACGGGATGGGCATGGCGTCGATCGACGCGGCAGACCTTGCCACCCTGCGGCCGGCCATCACCACCCTGTCCGAGGTGGGTGCCTACACCACCCGGGAGTTCGTGGTGGGAACTGGGGAGGGCAGCCGGGCCCTCGGGGCCATTGCCTCCGAGTGGAACATCTTCGAGCTGACCCGCACCCGGGCGCTGCTTGGTCGGGGCTTCCTCCGGGAGGATCAGCTCCCCGGGGCGGAGCCCGTGCTGGTCCTCGGGCACGGGGCGTGGCGCTCGGTGTTCGGGGGCGACAGCGGCGTGATCGGCCGGATCGTCCGGCTGAGCGGAGTGGCCACGCGGGTGGTCGGCGTGATGCCGCCGGGCTACGGCTTTCCGGTGGCCGCCGAGGCGTGGGTGCCGATCGATCCCGCGCTGATCGGTCCTGGCGGGGCCGCACGGGAGCGGGTCATGGCATACGCCCGGCTCGCCCCCGGGGTGACAGCCGCGCGGGCCAACGCGGAGTTGAGTGGCCTGCTCCGGCGCGCCATGGCGGCACGCCCGGCCACCGAATCCACGATGGCCCCGCCGGATGGGCTGGTGGTCACCTCGTACCCGATGGCGCAGATCGGCGAGGAGGCCCCGCTGGTGCTCGCCATCCTCAATCTCCTGGCCACGCTCATCCTGCTGCTGGCCTGCATCAACGTGACCAACCTGCTGCTGGCCCGCGCCAATGAGCGCGCCCGCGAGACCGCGGTGCGCCTGGCCCTCGGGGCCCCGCGCGGCCGTCTCATCATGCAGAGCCTCTGGGAGATCATCCTTCTCTGCCTGCTCGGCGGCGTCGCCGCCACCGGCTTCGCGGTCTGGCTGCTTACCGCCGTCAACGGCTGGGCCCGCACCCGCCTCGAAGGCAACCTTGCGTTCTGGTGGGTCTGGGGCTTCGACCGGTCGGCGCTGGTGGCCGCGGGTGGATTCGTGACGCTGGCGATCGTGGTCCTCGGCGTGATCGCCTCCCGCCGGGCGGTCAATACCCGGATCAGCGCGGTGCTGCAGGAGGGCGCCGCCCGCGGGGCGGGGCGCCGCGAGGGCCGGGTGGCGCGGTTGCTGGTGGTGGTGCAGGTGACGGCGGTCTCCCTGCTGCTCTACTTCGGCACCCTGTCGGCCGTGGTGGCCTGGCGCGTCGTCCACGTGAACTTCGGCTACGATACCGCGCAGCTGCTGTACGCCGGGGTCTCGCCGCCGGCGGAGCGCTACCCGGACGCCGCCGCCCGCGACCGGTTCTACCGGGCCCTGCAGGACCAGCTCACCCTCCGGCCGGAACTCGACGGAGTGGTGCTCCGGAACACCCTTGCCGACCCCGAGGGCAGCGGCGGGGAGTTCGAGCCCACCGGGTGGGCCGGCGGCTCCCTGCGTCCCCGGAGCTTCGTGCAGGCGGTCCGCGGCGCCCTGGCGCCGCTCGGCATCGGGCTCCGGGAGGGACGCTACTTCGACACGCGGGACGGCCGTGGCGGGGACCCCGTGGTGCTGGTCAGCCAGGCGCTGGCGGAGCGCACCTGGCCTGGCCGCTCGCCGCTCGGCGCCCAGCTCCGGCTCACGGGGCTCGGGGATGGCGAGCCGACCCGCACCGTGGTGGGCGTGGTGAGCGACGTGCTGCTGGGCAACCCCCTCAGCCGGAACCGGAGCACCATGGCGGCCTACGTGCCCCTGGAACAGGCGGACGCCGCGGATGTCTCGGTGCTCTTCCGCCATCGGGGCAGCGAGCCCGCCGCCTTCGCCGCGTTTCATGAGGTGCTCGGCGCGGTGGATCCCCGGGTGCCTCCGCCGCACATCGCGAGCTACGAGGACATCCTGGCCAAGGCCACCATGATGGCGCGCTCGCTGACCGGCCTCTTCGGGGGCGCCTTTGCCTTTGCGCTGCTCCTCGCGGTGAGCGGCACCTACGGGCTGATGGCCCGCTCCATCGGCCGGCGCACCCGGGAGATCGGCGTGCGCCGCGCCCTCGGCGCCACCGACGGGCGCATCCTCCGCATGCTGCTGGGCCAGGGCGCCCGGCAGCTCGGGGTGGGGGCACTGGTGGCGTTGCCGCTCATGCTCGCCGTCGGCTGGGGGTTCTCGCGCTTCTTCCCGATCGCGCTGCCGCTCGCGGTGGGGGCGGCCGTCACCGTGGCGGCGGCCATCGGCGCGATCGTCCTCGCCGCCACCTGGCTCCCCACCCGTCGCGCCATCGCGGTCCATCCGCGGGACGCCCTGTGGCGGGAGTGACCGGCGGCTGGGCTCCAGCCACCCCGCCGGGGTGACTGGACGCGCCCGCCCTGGCGCTGCATCATCAGGTCGCTCCCCCGGGCCGTCCCCTCCGGCCGGCCCGTTCCTCCGTCCCTCCCGGAGACTCATCGCGTGCTCAGGAAGCTCCTCATCGCCGTCGCCGTGGCGCTCGCCGTGATCGTGGCCGTCGTGGCCACCCGCCCCGCGCACTTCAGCATCACCCGGTCGGCCACCATCGCCGCCCCGGATTCCATCCTGTTCGCCCAGGTGAACGACTTCCACCGCTGGGAGGCCTGGTCCCCCTGGGAGAAGCTCGATCCCGCCATGCAGAAGACCTACGGCGGCGCCGGGGCCGGCACCGGGGCTACCTACGCCTGGGTGGGCAACAAGGACGTGGGCGAGGGCCGGATGTCGATCACGGAGAGCAGCCCGTCGTCGCGGATCCTGATCAAGCTCGAGTTCCTCAAGCCCTTCGCCGCGACCAACGACACCGAGTTCCGCTTCGAGCCGGCCGCGGGGGGCACCACCGTGACCTGGACCATGTCGGGCGAGAACAACTTCATGGCCAAGGCGGCCGGCCTGTTCATGGACATGGACGCGATGATCGGCGCCGATTTCGAGAAGGGCCTGGCGCAGCTCAAGGCCGTGGCCGAGGCCGCCGCGGCCGCCCCGCCGTCCATCCCCCCCGCGTCCTGAGGAGGCCCAGATGAGCGGCGTACGCCTGCTGGTCGGCACCCGGAAGGGTGCGTTCATCCTCACCGCGGACGGGACGCGGCAGCGCTGGTCCGTCGCCGGCCCGCACTTCGGCGGATGGGAGCTCTACCACCTCAAGGCCTCGCCGGCCCGGCCCGACCGCATGTACGCCTCGCAGTCGAGCGGCTGGTTCGGCCAGCAGATCCAACGCTCCGACGACGGGGGAACCACCTGGGAGCCGGTCGGCAACGAGTTCGCCTACCAGGGCACCCCCGGCACCCACCAGTGGTACGACGGCACCCAGCACCCCTGGGAGTTCAAGCGGGTGTGGCACCTCGAGCCCTCGCTGACCGACCCCGACACGGTGTACGCCGGGGTGGAGGACGCCGCCTTCTTCCGCAGCACCGACGGCGGCCGGAGCTGGCAGGAACTGCCCGGCCTGCGCGACGCCAAGGGACATCTCTGGCAGCCCGGCGCGGGCGGGATGGGGCTGCACACGATCGTGCAGCACCCGACCAACCGCCAGCGACTGTTCATCGCCATCTCGGCGGCGGGCGCCTTCCGGACCGACGACGGCGGCGTGAGCTGGCGGCCCATCACGAAGGGCCTCGACTCCAAGTACCCGCTCCCCGACGCGACCGCCGAGGTGGGCCACTGCGTGCACCGGATCGCGCTCAACCCGGCGCGGCCCGACGTGCTGTTCATGCAGAAGCACTGGGACGTGCTGCGCAGCGACGACGCGGGCGAGTCGTGGCGGGAGATCAGCGGCAACCTTCCCAGTGACTTCGGCTTTCCCATCGTGGTGCACCCGCACCAGCCCGATACGGTGTACGTGGTGCCGATCAAGAGCGACTCCGAGCACTACCCGCCCGAGGGCAAGCTCCGGGTGTACCGCAGCCGGGTGGGCGGCAACGAGTGGGAGCCGCTGACCCGGGGGCTGCCGCAGCAGGACTGCTACGTGAACATCCTGCGCGGCGCCATGAGCGTCGACACCCTCGACGCCGGGGGGATCTACTTCGGCACCACCGGCGGCCAGGTCTACGGGTCGTTCGATGGCGGGGACAGCTGGACCGCCATCGTCCGGGACCTCCCGGCGGTGCTGTCGGTCGAGGCGCAGACGCTGGCATGATCCGGGTGGTACTGCCGGAGCACCTGCGCCGGCTGGCGCAGGTGGGGGAGGAGGCCGTGCTCGAGGTGGCGCCCCCGCTGACGCGGGGGGCGCTGCTCGATGCGCTGGAGGCCCGGTATCCCATGCTCCGGGGCGCCATCCGCGATCACGGCACCCTCAGGCGCCGCGCCTTCATCCGGTTCTTCGCTGGCGGCGTGGACCTCTCCCACGAGCCCGCCGACGCCCCCCTGCCGGAGGCGGTGGCCCGTGGGGCCGAGCCCTTCCTGGTGGTCGGGGCCCTCGCGGGCGGCTAGCCGGGGGTCCGGATTCCGGCCCTCGCCGCGGCCGTCCCCCCGGTGACTCGCGCATTCTCCCCGGCTGCTGCATCTTCTCACCCGTGAGCCCCTCGCCCCGACGTCTCGCCCTGCCGTGCCGGCTACCGCGCCCGGCGGACCGGCCCGCCCCATGAGCAGCACCGAGCTGCGGACCGCCTCGATACCCGTCGGCGCGGGCCCCAAGCCCCGCGACGAGGAGCTCGACCTCTTCGGGCTGACCCACATCGGGAAGGTGCGCAAGCAGAACCAGGATCACTTCCTGCTCTGCACCGTGCATCCGCAGGTGCTGGTGCACGCCACCAGCCTGCCCACCCCGGACCAGCTCCCGCTGCGCGGCCAGCGGCTGGCCACGATCATGCTGGTGGCCGATGGCGTCGGCGGCGGCGCCGGCGGCGGCGAGGCGAGCCTCCTCACCGTGGAGAGCATCACCCGCTACGTCTCCTCCAGCCTGCACTGCTATCACGCCGCCGGCACCACCCAGGCGGGGGAGTTTGAGGAGGCGCTGCGGGCCGCCGCCATCGAGGCCCACACGGCGGTGCGCGCGGAGGCGGCCAGCCGGTCCGAGCCGGCCCGCATGGCCACCACCCTCACCCTGGCCATCGTGACCTGGCCCTGGGTGTACGTGGTCCAGGTGGGCGACAGCCGCTGCTACCGCTACCTCCAGGGAGAGCTGCGGCAGGTGACCCGGGACCAGACCATGGCCCAGGCGCTGGTGGACGAGGGCGCGCTGCCGGCGGAGAGCCTCAAGACCTCGCCGCTCAGCCACGTGCTGGTGAGCGCCATCGGCGGCGAGAACGCGCTGCCGGAGGTGAGCCGGCTGGAGATCCGGGACCGCAACTCGGTGCTCCTGCTCTGCAGCGACGGGCTCACCAAGCACGTCTCCGACGCCGAGATCGCCGCGCAGGTCGGGGCCATGACCTCGTCCGAGCAGCTGTGCCGCGCGCTCCTGGACCTGGCCCTCGAGCGGGGCGGCAGCGACAACATCACCATCCTCGTCGGCCGTGCCCCCGGGCCGCGCCCCTGACCCCGCCCCACCCACGCCGAGCCGTTCTGCATGGTCCCTCGCGAGCCCTGGTTCCAGCGCCAGTTCACCTTTGACTTGCCGGTGAGCGCCGCGGCGGGGCTCATCGAGCGGCTGCGCGGCACGCCGCCACGCCTGACCCACCGGCTGGTGGGGCGCCCCGTGGCCCAGCTCACGCGCCGGGCCGGCGTGCACTGGTCCATCCAGGAGAATGCCGGCCACCTCGGCGACCTCGAGCCGCTGTGGCTGGCCCGGATCGAGGACCTGGCCGCCGGGCGCCGCACCCTGGCCCCCGCCGACCTCGACAACCGCACCACCGAGGACGCGGGCCACAACGCGCGCCCGCTCTCCGAGGTGCTGGCCACCTTCGAGGCCCGGCGCGCCGACCTCGTGGCGCAGCTGGAGCAGGCCGACGAGGCCGACTGGCTCCGCGCCGCCCTGCACCCGCGGCTGCAGGCCCCGATGCGGCTGCTCGACCTCGCCTTCTTCGTGGCCGAGCACGATGACCACCACCTGGCCACGATCAGCGAGTTGCTGCGCCGGGACGGTTGACGCCCATGCGCGCCCGGACGGCCGTCGGCCTGTTCCTCGCCGTGGCGGGGGCGATGGTCCTGCTCCTGCGGCCGGTGTACCGGGGCGCCTCGCCCGACCTCACCGGCGCGGTGGAGGCCACCGGCCCGGTGGAGGTGTATCACCCGGTGCCTGGGTGGGTCGGGGTCCTCGCCGTGCTGGCGGGTGGGGTGCTGCTGGTCGGTGGTCGCGACGCCCCACGCCGCCGCGGACACCGGTAGCCCATCCGCGCGTGTCGCGCGGGCAGGGTGCGCGGTATCTTCCCTCCCGCCTTCGGGCGGCACGCTGCCGTGCCGCGCCACCGACCTTCCCCCTCGGAACTCTGACATGCTGACGATCCGTTCCCTCGGCCGGCAGGGCCTGCAGGTCTCCGCGCTCGGGCTCGGCTGCATGGGGATGAGCCAGTCCTACGGCATCCCCGACGACGCCGAGTCGGTCGCGACCATCCATCGCGCCCTCGAACTGGGCCTCGACTTCTTCGATACCGCCGAGGTCTACGGTCCCTACACCAACGAGGAACTGCTGGGGCGGGCCCTCAAGGGCCGGCGCCACGAGGCGGTCATCGCCACCAAGTTCGGCATGCGCATCGAGAACGGCGCGATGACCGGCGTGACCAGCCGGCCGGAGGACATCCGCCGCGCGGTGGAGGGCTCGCTCCGGCGGCTGGGCACCGATCACGTGGACCTGCTCTACCAGCACCGGGTGGATCCCGACGTGCCGATCGAGGAGGTGGCGGGGACGGTGGCGGCGCTCATCAAGGAAGGAAAGGCGCGCTACTTCGGCCTCTCCGAGGCCGGGGTGCAGACCATCCGCCGGGCCCACGCCGTCTGCCCCGTCTCCGCGCTCCAGAGCGAGTACTCCCTCTGGGAACGGAACCTCGAGGCGGACGTGATCCCGGTGCTCAAGGAGCTGGGGATCGGGCTGGTGCCGTTCAGCCCGCTCGGCCGCGGCTTCCTGACCGGCACCGCGCGCCGCGCGGAGGAGTACCCCGAGGGCGACTACCGGCGCAACGACCCGCGGTTCCAGGGCGGGAACTTCGACGCCAACATGCGCGCGGCCCAGCTGGTGCAGGAGCTGGCCACCTCGCGGGGCGCCACGCCCGGGCAGGTGGCGCTGGTGTGGCTGCTGGAGCGTGGCGAGGGGATCGTTCCCATCCCCGGGACCAAGCGCCGCCGGTACCTCGAGGAGAATCTCGCAGCGGCCACCCTCGGACTCAGCGCCGCGGAGCTGGCCCGGCTCGACGCCGTGCTGGCGCCGGGCACGGTGGCCGGGCCGCGGTACACCGAGGCCATGATGCGCTACGTGGACCGCTGATCCGCCGCGCGGCGCCGGGCACCGGCGCGACACTCCTCCGCAACACGTTGGTCCAGCGCGACTTGGCGCCCGGCATCGCGGCTGTGCCCGGGCGCACAGCGCCGGGCGGTCCGACAGGGTAGATCAGCTTCATCCCCGTCGCCGAGTCCGCCACTCCATGAAGCGCTCCTCCGCCGCCGCGCCCGGCCTGTTCAGCGGCGCGCACAAGTGGTTCACCGGCATCCTCACCACCGCCGCGGCGCTGCTCGCCCTGGCGGTGAACGCGCGCAATCTCGGGATCGCGCCCTGGCTCGGCCTGCTCGACCTCAACTTCGCCGACCACGCCGCCAGCCGGATCGTCCTCACCCCACGCAGTGATACCCTCCGGGCCCTCGGCGACACCGCGGTGCTCACCGCCACCGTCACCGACGCCCACGGCGCGGCGCTGGCCGGCGCCACCCTCCGCTGGCGCAGCGTGGACACCAGCATCGCGGTGGTGGATTCCGGCGGCGCGGTGGTGGCGCGCGCCCCGGGCCGCAGCAGCATCGAGGTGACGGTGCGGGAGGTGACCGCGCGGGCCACCATCCATGTGGTGCAGCAGCCCGCCAGCATCACCCTCGTGGGCGACAGCGCCGTGCGGCTCGCCGATGGCGACTCCCTCCGGCTGCTGGCCCAGGTGCAGGATGCCCGCGGCCACCGGGTGCTCGGACTCTTCCCCCGCTGGGAGACCGCCGACTCCGCCGTGCTCGCGGTCGATTCGCTGGGTCTTGCCCGCGCCCTGGCCCCCGGGCGCGCCTACGTGCGGGTCAGCGCCGGGGGCCAGCAGGCCCGCCTCCGGGTGGATGTGGCGCTCGCCCCCGCGGCGCTGGTGCTGCAGAGCGGGGAAGGCCAGCGTGCCCTCGCGGGCCGCCGGCTCCCCGACCCGGTGGTGCTCCAGGTGCGGGCGCGCGCCGGCCAGCCCGTCCCGGGCACCCAGGTACTGCTCTCCGCCGACGACGAGGCGGGGCGGGTCGAGCCGGATACCGCCACCACGGACGCCGACGGACGGGTACGCGCCGCCTGGACGCTGAGCCCCCGGGCGGGAATCCAGCACCTCGTGGCGCGGGTGCCGGGCGTGGACAGCGCCCTCACCGTCACCGCCGAGGCCGATCCCGCCCCCGGCAACGTGCGGATCGAGGTCCTGAGCCCCGACCTGCGCGGGGTGGCGGGCGAGGAGCTGTCCCAGCCAGTGCTGGTCCGGCTCACCGACACCCTGGGCCTGGCGCTGGGCCTGGTGCGGATCGGGTGGAGCAGCCTCGAGGGCGGGACGATCGCGGGCTCGGCCCGCACCGACTCCTCCGGTGCCGCGCAGGCGTACTGGACTCTGGGCCGGCGCGCCGGGCGCCAGCGGCTGCTGGTGCAGGTGGGGAATCCGCGGCTCATCCCCGCCACGCCGGTGGTGGCCGTGGCCGAGGCGGGCGCGCCGAGCGGCGTGGTGCTGCAGTCGGGGCAGGGCCAGCGGGCCACGGCGGGCACGCGGCTGCCCAAGGCCATCGTGGTGCTGGTGCGGGATGCCGGCGGCAATCCGGTGGGTGGCGCCTCAGTGACGGTGCTGCCGGCGGCCGGGTCGGTGGAGGACTCCGTGCTCATCACCGGGCCCGATGGCCGCGCCGCGGTGCGCTGGACCCTCGGTGCCGCGGCGGGGGAGCAGCGGCTGGCCCTGCGCCTGGCGGGCACGGCGGCCTCGGTGCAGGTGACCGCCACCAGCCGCGCCCCGGTGCCGGTCGCGCCGGCGCGGGTCAAGCCCCGGCGGGGATGACCGGCGGCGGGTCGAGGTGGGGGGGCAGGCGGACGATGGTGAACCAGAAGTGCTCCACCGCGTTGACCACCCGCACGAAGCCCTCGAAGTCAACCGGCTTGGTGATGTAGGCGTTGGCGCCGTGCTCGTAGCTGAGCGCGATGTCCCGCTCCACGTCCGAGGAGGTGAGGACCACCACCGGGATGCGGCGGAGGTTTTCGTCGCCCTTGATCTGGGCCAGGACCTCCCAGCCGTTGCGGCGTGGCAGGTTGAGGTCGAGCAGGATGAGGTCGGGGCGGGGGGCCTGTTCGTAGGGGGCGCGCCGCGCCAGGAAATCGCCGGCCCGGACGCCATCTTCCACCACGAAGAACTCCAGCCAGAGCCGGCTCGCGTCGAGCCGGTCCCGGATCATGTCGGAGTCGCCGGGATTGTCCTCGACCAGCAGCACGCGGATGGGCTGTGCCTGGTACGGGCTGCGGGAGTCCGGCATCGCGCCACCTCCTTCACATGAGGGGGGACCACTCGGCCTGCGGCGTACCGAACAGGAAGCCCTGGCCGTGCGTGCAGCCGGCGGCCCGGGCGAACGCGTGCTGGGCCTCGGTCTCGATGCCGTCGGCCACCACGTCGAACTCGAGCAACTTCCCGAGCCCCGTGATGGCTCGCACCAGCCGCGCCGCCTCGAGGTCGGTCGGCGCGGTGGACACGAAGGCCCGCGCGATCTTGAGGGAGCGGATGCCGTGGCGCACCAGGTGCGCCGGCGAGGAGAACCCGGTGCCGAACCCATCGACCGTGAGCCGCACCCCGAGCGCCCGGAGCGCGTCGAGCCGGTGGTTGGCTTCGGCCGGGAGCAGCATCAGGGTCCGCTCTGAGATCTCGATGTCGAGCGCCTCGGCGGGGAGGGCGCTCGCCGCGAGCTGTGCCTGCAGCGCGGAGAGGAACTCCGGCGCCTGCAGCTGCCGGGCGGAGAGGTTGAGGGCCAGCCGGAGGGAGGGCGCGCCCGCGGTCCGCCAGGCGGCCAGCTGGGCACACGCCTGTCCCAGCACCCACATTCCCACCTCCCGGATGGACCCCGACTCCTCGAGCTCCGCCAGGAAGTGCCCGGGGCCGAGCAGGCTGCCGTTGCGACGCCAGCGCAGCAGCGCCTCCACCCCGACCAGCGCGCCCCCCGGCAGCGCCACCTGGGGCTGGAAGTGCAGCACGAAGTCGCCCCGGGCCACCGCCAGCTGGACTTCCTGCCCGGGAGGCGTGCCGGCGCCGTTCCGGCCGTGGCTGGCGTAGACCTGCATCCGGTTCCGGCCCGACTGCTTGGCGAGGTACATCGCCTCGTCGGCGGCGCGCAGCAGGTCGGCGGTGGCGCGGCCGGCCTCGGGGTGCACGGCGATCCCGATGCTGCCGGTGATGGCGATGTCATGTCCCTCGTGCCGGACCGGCAAGGCAAAAGCGTCGAGGATGCGCCGGGCCAGTTCCGTCACCCGCCCCTCGCTCTCGATGTCTTCCACCAGCACGGCAAACTCATCCCCACCCAGCCGGGCCACGGTGTCGTAGTCGCGGACCGCCGCCTCCACCCGCCGCCCGATTTCCTGCAGCAGGGCGTCCCCGGCCTCGTGGCCCAGGGTGTCGTTCACTTCCTTGAAGCGGTCGAGGTCGATGAACATCACCCCGAAGCGGCGCCCCCCGCGGCGGGCCCGGGTGCAGGCCACCGTGACCCGGTCGTGGAAGGCGGCGCGGTTCACCAGCCCGGTGAGCGGGTCATGCTGCGCCTGCTGCAGCAGCCGCTGCTCCCCCCGCTTGCGCTCCCTCGCGTGGCGCAGGGCGCGCAGCAGGTTCTCGGAGTTGATGGTGCCCTTGATCAGGAAATCCTGGGCGCCGAGCTGGATGACCAGCTGCCCCAGGTCCTCGTCGGCCAGGCCGCTCAGCACCAGCAGCGGCACCCCGGGCGCGGCGGCACAGATCCGGGTCACGGCGTCGAAGCCGCGGGCGTCGGGCAGGGAGAGGTCGGAGATCACCGCCTCCACCGAGGTGTTGTGCAGGTACTCGATGGCGGCCTCCAGCCGGGTCAGGTGCACCACCTGCGTGCCAGCATACTCCTCGCGCAGGTACTCCGCCGCCAGGTCGGCATCGCCGGGATTGTCCTCCACCAGCAGCACCGTGGGCGGGGAATCCTCGGGGCCGGGCTCGTCGCGCATGCGCCGCGCCCGCCGCTGGTGCAGCTCGTAGGCACGGGCGAGCGTGGCTTCCAGCTCCTCCTCCAGCCACGGCTTGCGCACCACCGACGAGATCGCGCCGTCCCCCATCAGGCTGGCGCGGAGGTCGAGCTCCGGGTAGCCGGTCAGGATCACGAAGGCGGTAGCGGGGCACAGCGGGCGCAGTCGCTCGATGAGCGTGAGCCCGTCCATGCCCGGCATCCGCAGGTCGGTCACGATGATGGGATAGAACCGGGTACGCGCGAGCCGGATGGCTTCGGCGCCGGCGGCGGCCACGTCGGCTTCGTAGCCCAGGGGCCGCACGGTCAGGGCGAACGCCCGCGCCACCGCGCGGTCGTCGTCCACGAAGAGGATGCGGCGGAGCGGCGGGAGGCTCATCCCGGCGGCTCGGCCGGCGCGGGGAGCGTGAAGTAGAACGTGGTGCCGTGGCCCGGCGTCGACTCGAGCCAGATCCGGCCGTGGTGCCGCTCGATGATCTTCTTGGCCAGCGAGAGCCCGATGCCGTTGCCCTCGTACTGGCCCCGCGGGTGCAGCCGCTGGAACATCTCGAACACCCGGGCGGCGTACTCCGGCTCGATGCCGATGCCGTTGTCCTCCACCGCGAAGCGCCACTGCCCGCCGTCCGGCGTCGCGGAGATCCGCACCAGGGGGGGACGGTCGGCCACGAACTTGAGCGCGTTGCCCACCAGGTTCTGCAGCACCTGCCCGAGCTGCACCTCATCCGCCAGGACCACCGGGAGCGGGTCCGCGGCCACCGCGGCGCCCCGCGCCTCGAGCGTGGCGGCCATGTCCGCCAGCACCCGCGCGAGCACCACGCCGGCATCCACCGGCCGCGGCGCCCTGGCCTGGGAGTCCACCCGCGAGATGGAAAGCAGGTCGCTGACCAGGCGCTGCATCCGGCCGGCGCCTTCCACCGCGTAGCGGATGTACTTGTCGGCGCGCTCGTCGAGGCGGCCCCGGTACCGCTCCGCCAGGAGCTGGGTGTAGCTCGCCACCATGCGCAGGGGCTCCTGCAGGTCGTGCGAGGCCACGTAGGCGAACTGGGCCAGTTCCTGGTTGGAGCGCTGCAGCTCCCGGCGCTGGCGCGCCTCCGCCGCCGCCGCCGCCCGGACGCCAGTGATGTCGGTGATGCAGGCCATCACCATCGGCCCCCGGCGGGTGACGAGCGGGGTGAGCGCGATGCTCGCCGGGAAGACGGTGCCGTCCTTCCGCCGCACCTGCAGCTCTGCCACCCGGTCGCTCATCCCGCGATGGCGGGGCGCCGCCATGAACTCCTGCCGCTGGGTCGCGTGCAGCGCCCGCAGCTCGAGCGGGACCAGCACGTCCACGGACTGCCCCACCAGCTCCTCGCGCGAGTAGCCCAGGAGCCGCTCGCTGGTGTTGTTCACGGCCTGGATGCTGCCCGCCACGTCCACGATGACCAGCCCGAGCGGGTTGGCCTCGATGGCCAGGCGGAACTGCTCCTCCTCGAGCTTGCCGGAGGTGATGTCGCGGGCGATGACCCCCACCCCCACCGGCTCGCTGCCGCCGTCGAGGATGGGCCACAGGGACAGGCCGAGGTCGATGGCCTGGCCATCCCGGCCCCGATGGACCGTCTCCAGCCGCAGCGCCGGCACGGCCCGGCGCAGCTCGGGGAGCAGGGCCGCCAGCCGCTGGGCCGCGTCGGTGCCGATCACCTGGTCCAGCGGGGCGCCCAGCGCGGCCGTCTCGTCCCGGCCGAACAGCGCCACGGCCGCACGGTTCCACGACGTGACCCGGCCCTCGAAGCTCAGGGTGAAGATCGCCTCACCGGCCGACCCCACCGCCGCGGCCAGGAGCCGGAGCTGATCGGTGGCCGCCGGGCGGCGCACCTCGGGGCGTGCGGAGTCGAGGGGAAGGGGGTGGGCTACGCCCCCGGCGTGCTGCGGCGTCATCAGCGCGGCCCCGCCGCTCGGGCGCGGTCGGGGCGGATGGCTCGAATCCCCGCCGCCGGCGAGGGGTCGGCGCAGGCGCGGTCATGCGGACGGGCAATCCGACGGTCCAGCAAGGGAACCCCAGCGGGAGGCGCACAGGGGATGCGCCACCTCTCGGCTCGATGTGCCGTAACCTTGTACGGGATGCCGGACATCAAGGCAGTCCATATTCTGACACGACTTGTCGGAAGTCAATACGCTGCAGGAGTTTATGGATTTCTTCATCGCCTGCTTCACTTCCGAACATGCCCGGGAACTACGCCGTGGTAAGCGGAACGATGGATCGAGGGGAGAATGAAGAACGGGAAGGCGCCTGGGGCACCTTCCCGTCGGTCCTTCGGGAGCGAGGCGAGGTCAGGCCGGGTCGGCCGTCACCGCCGGGCGGAACGCCGAGGGGGGCAACGAGACCGGCGCGCTCGCCTGCTCGCGCTCGGCCTGCTGGATGGCCATCCGGATCCGGCTCGCGACGAACTCCGAGAAGGGCCCGAAGTGGACATACAGCCCGCACATCATCCCGATGTAGCGGATGGAGCGGGGATTCCGGATCAGCCCGCCCAGGAACGTGCTCCAGAAGGGTCCGCGGGCGCGGCTGTCGGCCGTCATTCTGGCGGCCATGCGGATGAAGCCGCGGAGCTCCTTGGCCCAGCGCTTGAGGCCGGGCTTGTAGCGGCGCCCGCGGCTGTCGAGGTGCTTCCCGACCCGGGCCACCCGCCCGAAGTAGCGGTCGGCGCGGTACACCGTCTCGATGACGGTGAGGTAGTCGCGCAGGATGTCGAGCTTGGGGCGGAGCGGATCGAAGTTGATGCCGGCCGTGCACTGGTCGCCCACGCCATCCGGCTGCAGGTCGGCGTCGGCGTGCAGCCGGCCTTCCTTGGTGAGCCGGCGGGTCAGCTGGGTGTTGGGGAGCGCGTACAGCAGGCCCACCATCGCGGCGGGGATCGCCGTGTCTTCCACGCAGCCGATGATGCCGCGGGCCACGCCCGCGCCCTCGGTATCGAATCCGAGGATGAACCCGGCGTTCACGAAGAAGCCGGCCTGGTACATCTTCTCGACGCTCTCGGCGATCGACCGGCGGGTGTTCTGCTTCTTCTGCATCGCCTTGAGGGTGTCCTCGTCCGGGCTCTCGATCCCCACGAAGACCGCGAAGAACCCGACCTCGCGCATGAGGCGCATCAGCTCTTCATCGTCGGCCAGGTTGATCGACGCCTCGGTGGTGAACTCGAAGGGCCAGTCCCGCTCCTCCAGCCAGGTCTTGAGGTGGGGCAGGAACTGCTTCACCAGCTTCTTGTTGCCGATGAAGTTGTCATCCACCAGGTCCACGTGGCCCCGGTAGCCCAGGTCGTAGAGGGTCTGCATCTCCTTGAGCATCTGCTCGGTGCCCTTGGCCCGGGGCACCCGGCCGAAGAGCTCGATGATGTCGCAGAACTCGCAGTTGAAGGGGCAGCCGCGGCACCACTGCACCCCGATGTGGTTGTAGCTGCCGAACCGGAGCAGGTCGAACCGCGGCGTGGGTGACTTGGTGACGTCCGCCTTGTCGGGCGACTCGTAGGTGTGCCGGGGGGTTCCCGCCTGCAGGTCGGCCAGGAACGGCGGCAGGGTCACCTCGGCTTCGCCCAGGATCAGGTGATCCGCCTCGGCGTAGACCCGCGGGCTCGAGGTCGGGTCCGGCCCCCCCACGATGACCTTCTTCCCCCGGGCCCGGGCGTTCCGGATCACCTCGAGGCAGTCGAGCTGCTGCGGCAGCATCCCGCCGGTCAGGACGATGTCCGCCCACTCGAGGTCGCGCTCGGCGAGGGTCTCGATGTTCCGATCCACCAGCCGCAGTTCCCAGTCCCCGGGGAGCATCGCCGCCACGGTGCACAGGCCGAGCGGCGCAGCCGGGTACTTCGCATCCATCAGCTCGCAGGTATCGCGGTAGTTCCAGAAGGAAGCCGAGCGGAACTGGGGGTGAACCAGAAGGGCGCGGGTCATGAGCTCTCGGCGGGGAAGGGCCGGGGATGAGTTCGGGAGGCTGCTGCAACCTACCCCTATTCACCTGATTCGGGAATGACCGAGAGGGGAGCAGGCCGGGGGGTCCGGGGCCGGCGTTCGTCGATATGGGCGATGAGCTGTCAAGATAGATATCCAGTTTTCGCACAATTTTACACACAAAACGCCGGTTGACTCGCATTTTCTCGATTGTCAGCCACAATCTCTTGCATGTTTAGCCAATATTCTGGTGCACTGGATCTTGCGCTTGCCTGGTAGACCCCCTAGAATCGTGCCGTCAGACATTCCTGTCCCCTGCCGCCATTCCAGTGAGGATGACCCCGGTGACCCTGCCCGCCCTGCTCCCCTTCCTGCAGGATGCCGTCCCTGCCATCTCCCCGGCGGATACCGCCTGGATGCTGGTGGCCACGGCGCTGGTCCTGCTCATGACGCCGGCGCTCGCCTTCTTCTACGGGGGCCTGGTCCGGTCCAAGAACTCCCTCAATACCATGATGATGAGCTTCGTGGCGCTGGGGGCGGTGGGGGTGCTCTGGGCGCTCCTGGCGTACAGCCTCGCCTTTGCCGAGGGCGGACCCCTCCTGGGCGGGCTCGACAACGCCCTGCTGGCCGGGGTGGGGGTCGAGGCCAAGGGCACCATCCCGCACCTGCTGTTCATGGCCTACCAGGGCACCTTTGCCATCATCACCGCGGCCCTGATCTCCGGCGCCGTGGTGGAACGGATGCGCTTCGGGCCCTATGTGGCGTTCATCCTGCTCTGGACCCTGCTGGTGTATGCCCCGGTGGCGCACTGGGTGTGGGGGGGCGGCTGGCTGATGACCAAGGGGGTGCTCGACTTCGCCGGCGGCACGGTGGTGCACATCAACGCCGGCGTCTCGGCCCTGGTGGCCGCGCTGGTCCTCGGCGGGCGGAAGGACTACGGCCGGCAGGCCATTCTGCCCCACAACGTGCCCTTCGTCCTGTTGGGTGCCGGGCTGCTCTGGTTCGGGTGGTTCGGGTTCAATGGCGGCAGCGCCCTCGCCTCCGGTGAGCTCGCGGCGCTGGCCTTCACCAACACCTTCCTCGCCCCGATGGCCACGCTCTGCGTGTGGGCCCTGCTCGACTACTCCCGCACCGGCCACGTCACCGCCGTCGGGGGCGCCACCGGGATCGTGGTGGGGCTGGTGGCCATCACGCCGGCGGCCGGCTTCGTGAGCCCGGTGGGCGCGCTGGCCCTGGGCGCCATCGCGGCGCTGCCGAGCTATTTCGCCATCGTCTTCCGGGCCCGGACCCGGCTGGACGACTCGCTCGACGTCTTCGCCGGGCACGGGATGGGCGGCCTCACGGGGGCCCTGCTCACCGGCGTGTTCGCCTCCAAGGCGTGGAACGCCGCCGGCAACGACGGCCTGCTCGCCGGCAACGCCGGCCAGCTCGGCCTGCAGGCGCTCGGCGCCGGGGTGTCGGTGGTCTACGCCGGCCTCATGACGCTGGTGATCCTCAAGGCGCTCGGCCTGGTGATGGTGCTTCGTCCCGATGCCCGCACCGAGGGGCTCGGCATGGACGTCTCCCAGCACGGCGAGGAGGCCTACAGCAGCGGCGAGGGCTCGATCCTCGTCCTGCCGGCCGACCTGCCCGCGCCCCAGTCCGTCACTCCCGGGCTGCCCCAGCCCGCCGCCCGCTGACCCGAGGAGCCCGACCGATGAAGCTCATCATCGCCACCATCCGGCCCGACAAGCTCAACGACGTGCTCGAGGCCCTGTACCGTGCCGAGGTTCGGGGGCTCACCGCCTCCCGCGTCATGGGGCACGGCGGGGAGACGGAGCGGGTGGAGAACTACCGCGGCACCACCGTGAAGATGGGGCTGCAGGAGAAGGTGCGGCTCGAGATCGGGGTCTCCGACGGGTTCGTCGACGTGACGGTGCAGGCCATCGTCCGGGCGGCGCGCACCGGCGAGGTCGGCGACGGCAAGGTCTTCGTGCTCGACATGGAGCAGGTACACCGCATCCGCACCGGGGAGCGCGACGAAGCGGCGGTCACCCCGACGGTGCCGGCCGCGGTCTAGCGTTCAGCCGGCGCGCGCAGGCGAACGGGCGGGCTCCCCCAGGGGAGCCCGCCCGTTGGGCTGGCCGGCTGCGGTGCCGTCCGGGGGCTACGTGGCGGGAGCGCCGACGTCGCTCGTGAGCCAGGCGATCGCCTCGGCCGCGGTGTAGCTGGAGCGGCCCTGCAGCAGCTCGCCCAGCAGCACCAGGTCGTCGCCGCTGGTCACCAGCGGCGGCTCCACGGTTGCGTCCTTCCGCACCTGCGCCAGCCCGATGCTCGCCATCAGGCCGTTGCAGAGGCACTTCCGGCCCTCGGTCTCGGCCTCCTCGCCGCCCTTCTTGAGGTAGGTGGCCACCGGTTCGCTGGCGCAGCGGTAGTCCAGGCGGCCATCGGCGCGCTGGTAGGCGGTGCGGAGGTAGCCCAGGTCGCAGACGCGGGCGCGCTCCACCCGGCGGGCGGGGTCGTCATCCCACTGCACCACCTTGAACGGGAACCCGGTGGGCGAGGCGACGGGGTCGGTGAACACCGCCACCTCGCCGCGGGCCACGTGGCTGAGCACTGAGGCCTTGAGCTCCGGAGTGAGCCCCGATTCGTCGCAGAAGGCGAACAGCGTCCCCACCTGGATCCCGGCTGCGCCGGCATCCAGCGCCTCCTTGAGGCGGCCCGGCCGGCCGGCCCCGCCCGCCAGCCAGAAGGGGAGGCCCAGCTCCTTCATCTTGACCAGGTCCACCACGTCGCGCTCGCCGTAGACGGGCTCGCCGAGCTCATTGAAGCGCGGCTCGCCGCGGGGCGGGGCGTTGTGGCCGCCGGCGGTGGGGCCCTCGATGATGAAGCCGTCCACCCGGCCGCTCGCCTTGCGGCTGAGCATGGTGGCCAGCGAGTTGCTCGCGATGATCGGCAGGAACACCGGCCGGGTGAGCGGCGCCGGCGGCACCGGGAAGTGGTCGGTGGGGATGAGCCGCATCCGCTCCGGCGTCTCGGGCGAGAGCCCCTCCACCTCGAGCCGCATGGCCGCCGGCTGGTGCAGGGCCAGGGCGTCGAGGGCGGCCGGGACTTCCTTGGGGATGCCCGCGCCCATCAGCACCACGTCCACCCCCGCCAGCATCGCGCCGTACAGCGAGGCCAGCGTGGGCAGCTGGATCTTGGTGAGCAGGTTGATCCCCACCGGGCGGTCGTGCCCTTCCTTGGCCAGGAAGACCTCGACGAAGGAGGCGAGCATGGTGAGCCGTTCCCGCTCGGCGCTGGCGCCCTGCCGGTACATCGGCAGGGCGGCGTAGGGTTCGTCGGCGGCGCGGCCCTCGGGCCGGAAGTAGCGCTTGAGGGCATCTTCCGCGGCCTGGCGAAGCGGGAACCGCTCCATGGCGCGGCGGATGTGGCCACCGAGGTCGCCGTCCTGCAGCCGGCGGACGAGGACGGAATCGAGGGCGGTGCCGGAGACGACGCCGAGCTGGCCGCAGAGCGCGACCGCGCGGGCGAGGCGCCAGTTCGAGACACCGACTCCCATTCCCCCCTGGATGATGGGCGGCAGGGCCAAGGCATGAGTCATGGAAGGGAGTATCGCCTCCGGTACGTCAAAAGCCAATACGCCTCTTCCGCTTTCCGCCGGGCGCGTAGATTATGGCCCGCCATGCGCGCCCCCCCGCACGCCCCCCTCCTGGTGCTGGTCCTCGCCCTGCTCTCGGGCCGTGGCCTGGCCGCCACGCCGCCGACGCAGGAGGTGATGCAGCGGCTGGTCACCGCCGCGCGGCACCCCGACCTCCGCTGGCCCGACCTCGCCGACGTGGCGCCCGACCTGGGCCGGCTGTACGCGGCCCGGGGGTGGGCGCCGCTGTGGCTCGCGGGCGACTCGCTCACCGTGCCGGCGCGGGCGCTGCTCCGGCTGCTCGACGAGGCCGGCAATCGCGGCCTGGACCCGCTCGACTACGACGCCCCCTGGCTTGAGACCCAGCTGGCGCGCGGGGTCCAGGGGGACAGCGACCAGGCGGCGCGGGTGGAGGTGGCGCTGTCGGTCGCGGGGGCGCGGCTCGCGCTGGCGCTCCGCCGCGGCCGGGTGCGCCCCGAGGCGGTGCATGCCACCTACACCGTGCCCGCGGATTCCTTTGACGTCACGGCCACCCTCACCGCGCTGGCGTCGAGTCCGGCCCCTGACAACGTGCTGCGGGCGCTGGAGCCGCCCTTCATCCACTACTGGCTGCTCATGGCCTCGCTGGTGCGCTACCGCGAGCTGTCCCGCGACAGCGCGCTGGTGGTGCTCCCGCCCATGCCCCGGCGGCTGCGGCCCGGGGAACCCTACGCCGGCACCCCCACCCTGCGCCGCCTCCTCCGGCTGCTCGGCGACTACCGCGACAGCACCGCGGCGCCGATCCTCGACACGCTCTACTCCGGGGCGGTGGTCGAGGCGGTGAAGCGGTTCCAGATGCGGCAGGGGTTCTTTCCCGACGGCGTGATCGGCGACTCCACCCGGGGGCGGATGCAGCAGCCCTTTGCCCAGCGCATCCGCCAGATGGAGCTCTCGCTGGAGCGCTGGCGCTGGATGCCGCGGCGCTTCACCGCCCCGCCCATCATCGTCAACATCCCGGCCTTCCGGCTCTATGCCTTCCGGACCCTGGACCTCGACGAGTCCACCATGCTCGCGATGAACGTGGTGGTGGGCACCGCGTTCAAGACCGAGACCCCGGTGTTCTCCGCCGACCTCGAGTACCTGATCTTCTCGCCCTACTGGGACGTGACGCCGACGATCGCCACCAACGAGATCAAGCCCGCGGCGCTCAAGGACCCGGACTTCCTGACCCGCAACCGCTACGAGCTGGTGGAGCAGGGGGAGCCGATCGCGCCGTGGCCGGAGAACATTGCGCGGATCGGCCAGGGGGTGCGGGTGCGACAGACGCCCGGCGCGCACAACGCGCTGGGCACGGTCAAGTTCATCATGCCGAACGACTACCAGGTCTACCTGCACGACACGCCGTCGAAGGCGCTGTTCGAGCGCACCCGTCGGGACGCGAGCCACGGCTGCATCCGGCTGGGCGATCCCTTTGCCCTTGCCCAGTTCCTGCTCCGGGACCAGCCGGAGTGGACCGACGAGGCCATCCGCACCGCCATGCGGGCGGAGGCGCCGACCACCGTGCGCTTCCGGCAGCGCATCCCGGTGCACATCACCTACGCCACGGCGGTGGCGCGCGGCAACGGCGACGTCTTCTTCTACCCCGACATCTACGGGCACGACAAGACCCTCGACCAGCTGCTGCGCAAGGGCTATCCCTACCGGGTGGCGCGGGCCGCGCCGGTCCGGCCGGTGGTCGCCCCGGGAACCTGACCCCGGCCGCCGGGTTTCGCCGGCGCCCGTCCCGGGGCTAACTTCCCCGCCCCTCGACGCCGAGACTCTGGAGCATGACCCACGTGGGCGGACTGGTGCGGAAGGTGGCGGGCCTGGCGAGTGTCGCGGCGCTGGGCGCCGGGATGCTCGCGGGCCTGCTCGCCATGGCCACGCCCGCCCCGTCCGCGCCGGTCGTCGCCGCGCTGCCGGACTCCAGTGGTGACACGCTCACCACCACGCTGCGCCCCTACCTGGGGCTGAGCGGGCGGCTGCGCGCGGTGAGCGTTTCGGCCGACAGCGCCCGGGTGTCGCCGCTCGCGGCCCTGGTGCCCGCGCTCGCCGCGGGGCAGCCGGGCCTCCACCCCACCGGGCTCTCGGCGCCCGACGGCGGCCCCATCAGCGCCCTCGCCCTGGTGCCGCTGCGCGCCAAGCGGGGCGCGCTCTGGAACGGCTACCGCGTGGGGTACTGGCCCGGGGAGCGGACGGGGCGCGCCCCGAGCCGCTACCCGCTGCCGGAGGGCTTCCTCGAGGTCACCCCCGAGAACCAGGACCAGCCGCTCTCGGTCAGCTTCCGGGTGCGCGACTTCCTCACCCACGACCAGGCCCAGGTCTGGCCCAAGGTGCTGGTGATCCAGCTGCCGCTGCTCGACAAGCTGGAGCTGATCGCCGCCGAGCTCGAGGCGCTGGGCAAGCCGTCCGCGCTGCGGGTGATGTCGGGCTTCCGCACGCCGCAGTACAATGCCCTGGGCGTGGGCGCCCGGGGGGGCCGCGCCCGGGACAGCCGGCACATGTACGGCGACGCCGCCGACATCTTCGTGGACGCCGACGGCAACGGGCAGATGGATGACCTCGATGGTGACGGCCGGGTGACGGTGCGCGATGCCCGCTGGCTGGCGGGCCTGGCCGACCGGGTGGAGCAGGCGCACCCCACCGTGACCGGCGGCATCGGGGTGTATCGCGCCACCGCGGCGCACGGCCCGTTCGTGCACGTGGACGTACGGGGCACCCCCGCGCGCTGGTAGCGCCGCCCGCCGGCCGGCCGCGGCCCTCCGCATTCCACCTCGCGCCCCCCTGACTCAGCGCGTCACCGGCACCGCCGCCGCCCGCCGCGCCCGGCCCAGCGCCGCCTCCTGCCACACCGAGTACGCCGCGGGGATCACCACCAGGGTCAGCACCGTGGAGCTCAGCATCCCGCCCACCATGGGGGCGGCGATCCGCTGCATGACGCTGCCGCCCGCGCCGTTTCCCCAGAGGATCGGCAGCAGGCCGGCCATGATGGCCGTGACCGTCATCATCTTGGGGCGGACCCGCTCCACCGCGCCCTCGACGATGGCCGCGTGCAGGTCGGCGACGGTGGCGGCCGGGCCCCGTCGCGCCGCCCAGGCCTGGTCCAGGTAGAGGAGCATCACCACGCCCGTCTCCGCCGCCACCCCCGCCAGCGCGATGCACCCGACCGCCACCGCGACCGACCAGTTGAAGTGCAGCAGGTAGAGCAGCCATACCCCGCCCACCAGCGCGAAGGGCAGGGAGAGCATCACCAGCGCCGCGGGCGCCAGGCGGCCGAAGTTGAGGTACAGCAGCAGGAAGATGATCGCGAGGGTGGCCGGGACCACCACCCGCAGCCGCTCCGCCGCCCGCTGCATGTACTCGAACTGCCCGCTCCAGCTGATGGAGTAGCCCGGCGGCAGCGTGACCATCCCGCGCACCATGCGCTGGGCCTCGGCCACGTAGCCGCCGATGTCGCGGCCGGCCACGTCCACGTAGACCCAGGCCGTGGGCACGGCCCCCTCGGTGCGCACCACCATCGGGCCCGCCACCTGCCGGATCGTCGCCACCTGGCCGAGGGGCACGTAGCTCGCGCTGCCCGGGGCGGGCGCGGCGCCGGGCATGCCCATGCCACCGGTCCCGTCGCCCGCGCGTGGCGCGCCGTGGGCGGCGGGGATGAGCACGTCGAGGAGGCGGTCGGGATTGTCCCGCAGCTCGTGCGGGTAGCGGATGCGGACGCCGTAGCGCTCGCGCCCCTCGACCGTGCGGGTGACCGTCATCCCCCCGATGGCGGTGGCGATGACCGTCTGCACGTCGCCCACATTGAGGCCGTGCCGGGCCGCGGCCGCCCGGTCGATCGCGATGTCGAGGTAGTAGCCCGACTCCGCCCGCTCCGCGAAGGCGCTGCGGGTGCCGGGCACCATCTTCACCGCCGCCTCCACCTCGCGCCCCAGCCGCTCGAGCACGCCGAGGTCTGGGCCGAAGATCTTGACCCCGACGGGCGTCCGGATGCCGGTGGCGAGCATGTCGATCCGGCCCTTGATGGGCATGGTCCAGGCGTTGGTCACGCCCGGCAGGCGCACCGCGCTGTCCATGCTCGCGATCAGCCGGTCGGTGGTCATGCCGGCGCGCCACTCGGCGCGCGGCTTGAGGGTGATGGTGGTCTCGAACATGTCGAGGCCGGCCGGGTCGGTGGCGGTCTCCGCGCGGCCGGCCTTGCCCCACACCGAGGCCACCTCGGGGATGCCCCGGAGCGCGCCGTCCTGGATGCGCAGGATCTCCCGCGCCCGCGCCACGCTGGCGCCGGGCAGGGTGGTCGGCATGAAGAGGATGGACCCCTCGTCGAGCGGCGGCATGAACTCCCCGCCGATCCGGGTCCATGGCACCCAGCTCACGATGAGCGCGGCGAGCGCCATCGCGAGCGTCGGCCAGCGGTGGCGCAGCACCAGGCCGATCACCGGCCGGTACAGCCAGGCCAGCAGGCGGTTGACGGGGTTGGCCCGCTCCGGCACGATCCGCCCCCGGATGAAGAGCCCCATCGCCACCGGCACCAGGGTCACCGAGAGCAGGCTCGCCGCCGCCATCGCGAAGGTCTTGGTGAACGCCAGCGGCTTGAACAGCCGGCCCTCCTGCCCCTCGAGCGCGAACACCGGCAGGAAGGAGACCGTGATGATCAGGAGCGAGAAGAACAGCGCCGGTCCCACCTCGCGCGCGGCCCGGCTCACCAGCGCCCGGCGCGCCTCGCCCTCCAGGGGCACGCCGGGGCTCTCCGCGGCGTGGCGTTCGAGGTGCTTGTGCATGTTCTCGATCATCACGATGGCCGCGTCGATCATGGCCCCGATGGCGATGGCGATGCCGCCCAGCGACATGATGTCGGCGCCCACGCCCACCCAGCGCATCAGCAGGAACGCGATCAGGATCCCCACCGGCAGCGTGAGGACCGCCACGAGCGCCGACCGGGCGTGCAGCAGGAACGCCAGGCACACCAGCGCGACGATCAGGCTCTCCTCCACCAGCGTGCCCCGCAGGGTGGCGATGGCGTCGCGGATGAGCCCGCTGCGGTCGTACACCGGGCGGATGACCACCCCCGGCGGCAGCCCGGCTGCCACCTCCGCCAGCCGCCGCTTCACCGCGTCGATGGTGGCGAGGGCGTTCTCGCCGAAGCGCATGACCACGATGCCGCCCACCGCGTCGCCCCGGCCGTCGAGGTCGGCGATGCCGCGCCGCGCCGCCGGGCCCACCGTCACCCGGCCCAGCTCCGCCACCCGCACCGGCACGCCGCTCGCCGTGGCGCCGACCACCACCTCCTCGATGTCGGCAATGGACTTGAGGTACCCGAGGCCGCGCACCATGTGCTCCCGTTCGGAGAGCTCCACCACCATGGCGCCCACGTCGGAATTGGCGTTCTGGAGGGCGGCCATCACCCGGGTGATCGGGATGCCGTACGCCTGCAGTCGCGCCGGGTCGAGGTCCACCTGGTACTGCTTCTCGAACCCGCCCAGCGAGGCCACCTCGGCCACGCCCGGCACCGCCGTGAGGGCGTAGCGCAGGTACCAGTCCTGCAGGCCCCGCAGCGCGGCGAGGTCCAGCTGCCCCGTGGTGTCCTCGATGGCGTACTGGTACACCCAGCCGAGGCCGGTGGCGTCGGGACCGAGGGTCGGGGTGACGGGCGCCGGCAGCCGGCCCTTGATGCCATTGAGGTACTCGAGCACCCGGCTCCGTGCCCAGTAGAGGTCGGTGCCGTCGGCGAAGATCACGTACACGAACGACACGCCGAAGAACGAGTACCCGCGGACCGTCCGCGCGCCGGGGACCTTGAGCATCTCCGCCGCGATCGGGTAGGTGACCTGGTCCTCGACGATGCGCGGCGCCTGCTCCCCGTACTCCGCCTGCACGATCACCTGCACGTCGCTCAGGTCCGGCAGCGCCTCCAGCGGCGTGTGCCGCACCGCCCACGCCCCGCCCGCCACCGCGAAGAGGGTGCACAGCAGCACGAGCGCCCGGTGGCGCGTCGCCCAGTCGATGATCTGTTCGAGCATGGCGTCACTCCCCCTGACCCGAGGGCCGGGCCGGGGCGGCCGGCGGGGCCATGCCCGGCATCCCTTCGTGTCGCGTGGGGCTGGTCGGCGGGGCCGCCGGCGCCCCCGGCGCCGTCAGGTCCATCCCGGGCATGTCGCCCATGCCCCCCAGCAGGGTGCCGAGGTTGGACTCCGCGTCGAGCAGGAAGGTGGCGGAGGCCACCACGGTGTCGCCCGGCGCGAGCCCGCGGAGGATCTCCAGCCGGTCCTCCGTCTGGGCGCCGAGCTCCACGTCGGTCGGGGTGAACTTGCCGTCGGCGCGCCGCACGAACACGAGGTGCCGCGCGCCGGTGCTGAGCACCGCGCTGCGGGGTACGCTCAGCACCGGGCCGGTGCTGCGGGTGCTGAACTTGATGGTGGCGAACATCCCCGGCTTGAGTCGCAGCCCGGGGTTCTGGAACGCCACCCGGATCCGGCCGGTGCGCGTGGCCGGGTCGAGCGTCGGGTAGACGTAGGTGATCAGTCCATCACGCGGTTCGCCCGGCAGCGCCTGGAACTCGGCCGTGACGGTCTGCCCCACGCGGGTCACGCCGAGGTCCTGCTCGAACACCTCCCCCTCGAGCCAGACCACGCTCAGGTCCGCGATGCGGTAGAGCGCGTCGCCGGCCATCACCCGCTGGCCCTGGAGCACCGCCTTCTCCAGGACCACGCCGGTGACCGGCGCATGCAGGGTGAGGGTCCGCGGCGCCACCCCGCTGCTGTCGATGCCCGCGATCACGTCGGCCGGGATGCCCCAGCTGGCCAGGCGCTGCCGCGCGGAGGACACCAGCCGCGCGGCCTGGGCCCGCGCCTCCGGCGTGGCCTCCGACACCTCCGCCTGCAGCCGCCGGGCGAGCAGCAGCTCCTCGGCCGCGCTGGTGAGCATGGGGGCATGCAGGGTGAGCAGCGGCTGGCCGGCCTGGACGACCTGGCCGGTGAAGTCCGCCTGCAGCCGCTCCACCCAGCCCTCGATCCGCGGGGACACCGTCCGCACGCGGGTCTCGTCGAACGTCACCTGCCCCACCACCCGAACGCTGCGGCTGAGCGGGGCGGCGGTCACGGGGGCGAAGGTGATCCCGATACGGCGCTGGTCCGTGTCGCTGAGCTGCACCGGTCCTGCCCCGGCCCCGGAGACCGCGGCGCCATGCTGATGGCCGGCTGGCGTGCCGGCCGCGGGCGCGCCCCGCGGGGCCAGGCGCCACGCGGCCAGGATGGCGGCGGCGAGCACCAGCACGGACAGCACCGTCCCGATGGCGCGGGCGCGGCTGCTCGGGACCTCGTAGGTGGGGGCGGTCATCGGGTGGCTCCGTCGGCCGACGCGGCGGCCAGGAAGGTCATGGTCGTGAGCATCTCGAGTTCCGCCCAGGCCTTGCCGGTCTCGGCGTCGAGCCGGACCAGCTCCTGGCGGGCCGCGATCAGGCCCATCTGGCTCTCGAGCAGGGTCATGAGGTCCACCTGGCCGGCACGGTAGCCCGACAACGCGGAGCCGGTCGCGGCCTCGAGTTCCGGCAGCAGGATGGTCTGGTAGTGCCGGCGCGTCGCGGCGGTGCGGGTGAGCTCCGCCGCCAGCGCGCCGATGCGGGTACGGGTCTCGAGCCGCATCGCGGCGAGGTCGGCCACGGCCTCGGCATGCATGGCCCGCGCCTCGCTGGTCATCTGGCGCTGGCGGCTGCCGGGGGTGAGCGGGAGGGTGAACCCGAGCATGAAGCTGGCCATCCGGTCGGTGCCGCCGTCCGGCATCGGCCGCTGGCCGTAGATCACGCCCAGCGTCAGGTCGGGCCAGATCTCCCGTGCGGTGCGACGGGCCAGCAGGTCACGTTGGGCCGCGTCGAGCGCGCCCGCGGCGAGCATCGGTCGGCGCGCGAGCGCCAGCGCCTCCAGACTGTCCACCGGGGGCGGGGCCGCCGGAAAGGCCGGCAGCGTGGGCGTGCCGACCGGGGCATCGAGCGGGAGTTCCGCGAGGGCGTTCAGGGCGGACGCCATCGTGGCCCGCATGCCCTCCATGCGGAGCACCGCCTCGTCCATGCGGGCCAGCTCCACCTGGGCGCGCAGTACCACGGCCTGCGGCGTGCTCCCGCTGGCGTACATCGCCTCACCTGCGCGGAGCGCCTCGCCGAGGAGGCGGCGTCCCTCGCGCATCAGCCCCAGCGTGGCGTCGGCCTGGTAGAGGTCGAAGAAGCGCATCGCGGCGTCGGCGCGGACGTCCTGCGCCATCTCCCGGGTGCGTTCCGCCTCGGCCTCGGCGCCCGCGCGCGCGGCCCGCACCGCGAGCCCGGTCTTGCCCGCCACCGGCACCATCTGCATGATCTGGAGCTGGGTCATGCCGAGGGGATCGGAGAGCCCGAGGCGTGGCAGGCTCCGGTTCATCAGGGCCAGCTGGATGGCCGGGTCAGGCCAGCGACTGGCGGGTCCGATCCGGGCGCGCGCGGCGTCGCTGCGCGCGCGCGCCGCGGCCAGCCGCGGGCTGGTGGGCTCGATCCGACGGTACAGCTCCGCCAGCGTCAGGGGAGGCGCGGCCTGGGCCTGGGCATCCCGCGCCAGCAGCGCGAGGCCCAGGACAATGACGACGATTCGCATGGGTGCATCCCGATCCAGGTGAAGCGCCCGCGGGGAGGCTCCCCGGGGGCTCCCGCCGGCCGGGTCTCAGCTCCCGGTCACGGCGAGGCGATGGCCCTGGATCAGGCGCGTGGAGGGGGGCTGTCGGGGGTGAGGTCCCGGGGAGGCAGTGCGGGAAGCAAGGGCGCGGCCGGCTGGACCGACCTCGTCGGCGACAGCACAAGAACCTGCGCCGCCGGCGGGGCACCAGCCGACAGGCAGCCCGCCATGGTCAGGCACGCGGCGCCGGGGAGCACCGGACAGGGGTGGCCGGGGTGGTGCCGGGTTGGCGCCTCGGGGTGGTGCCCGCCATGATGCTCTGCCGGCGCCGGTGTCGGCCCGCCACAGCCAGCCTCCACCCCTGTGCTCGTGGCGAGCACCAGGGTGAGGAGCAGCAGGGCGAGCAGGCGGGACGGCAGGCTCATGGGTCCAAGGTCAGCCAGGAGTGATGATTCCGACTTGAAGGGTCTGTTAACAGTACCTCAGGATCGCGCTGGGCGCACCGGGTGAATCCTTTCCGGGCGGATCCGGCTCTCCTGGGCAGGATTGCTGCGACGATGTCTGCTGCCCCCTACCAACCGAGGTGCCCCATGCTGGCCAAGCTGCTCCCGACCAACGAACACCCGATCGAACGCGGCGCGCGGGTCGCCCTCGGTCTCGGCCTGATCGCCATCGCCTTCGTCGGGCCCAAGACCCCCTGGGGCTTCCTCGGCGTGGTGCCGCTGGCCACCGGCCTGCTGGGCAGCTGCCCGCTGTACACCGTGTTCGGCTTCAGCACCTGCCCAGCGGCCCGGCGTTGAGTGAGCCCGACGCGGCGCTGCTCCGGCACGCCGCCGGCGGCGACCGCGCCGCGTACGACCGCTTCGTCACCCGGCACCAGGACGCGCTCTTCCGCTACCTGCGGATGATCGCGGGTACCGAGGCGGACGCGGAGGACGCCCTGCAGGAGGCCTTCCTGGCCGCCTGGCGCGCCGCGGACAGCTTCCGCGGGGCCGACTCCGCCCGGGGATGGCTGCTCACCATCGGGCGGCATGCGCTGCACCGGCTGCACCGGCGCCGGGTCGACGAGCCGGGCGACCACCTCCCCCTCGAGGCCCTGGGGTGCGAGGCGGGCTGGGGCAGTGACGCGGGCGCGGAACGGGTGGCGGTGGCCGACCGTCGTGCCCTGCTGGAGGGCGCGCTGCAGCAGCTGAGCCCGCTGGACCGCGAGGTGATCGTGCTGCGGGAGCTCGAGGGATTCAGCGGGGAAGAGGCGGCCGCCCTGATGGGGCTGGCGCTGCCCGCCCTCAAGACCCGGTTGCACCGCGCGCGGCTGCGGCTGGCCGCCGAACTGCGGAGGGCCCATGGCGAATAGCGAGCGGATGGTCGGGGGACTGCGCTGCCGCGAGGTGCTCGAGCGCCTGTCGGATTATCTCGACGGCGACCTCGGTCCCGCGGAGGTGGCCCAGGTGCAGGACCACGTGCGCGGCTGCGACTGGTGCGAACGCTTCGGCGGGGAGTTCGCGCGCCAGGTGGCCGAGCTGCGGAAGGAACTGGCCCTGCCGCCCCCGCTCGACCCCGAGCGCGCCCGGCGGCTGCACGAGCGCCTCGCCGCCGAATCGTAGCGGAAGGCGCCCCGGCGTCAGGCGCGGCGCCGGGCCGCGGGTTCCCGGGGCTTCTCGTAGTCCCCCGGTTCCGGCGGCCGGATGCTCAGGTCCACGGCCACGAACAGCGTCTTGGACCAGGGGAAGAAGATCACCGGGAAGCACACCATCAGGCCGATCCCGCCCCACAGGAGCCCGTCCCACGGTGGTTCCGGCCAGGTCCGCACCAGTACGCCCACCAGCCCCAGCGCGAACACCGCCTCGGTGGCGAAGAGGTTGATCGCGTTGGAACCCACCCAATAGCCCCCCTCCGGCTCCCGGTCGAAACGCAGCCCGCAGCTGGGGCAGCTGGGGCACATCCGCAGCCAGGCCACGAACACCGGCCCCCCGCCGCAGGCGGGGCAGCGCAGCCGGAGGGCGCGCGCAAACGGGGCGAGGAGGCGGAGCGGCATCATCGGCGAATCTACCGTGTCGCTCAAGGAATGGCGCGCGTCGGCCGAAGCTGGACGGAGGGGTTCTGCGCTTGACCGGGATCCGCACACCAGGAAGGGGACAGCGGCATGGGCATCAGCACGGAAGTCGTCGCCAGCACCAAGGCCGAACTGCAGCAGGCGATTGCGGCGCACGGAATGTGGAAGAGCCGGCTCAAGAGTGCCCTGGCCCAGGGCGGCACCGACCAGGACGTGAAGGTCGTCCGGCTCGACAACCACTGTGCGTTCGGCAAGTGGCTGCACGGATGTGACGCGGCCCTCAAGCGCACGCCGTTCCATGACGTTGTGCGCAAGCTGCACGCCGAGTTCCACGTGCGGTCAGCGGAGGTCTTGACCCTCGCCACCACCGGGAAGCGGTCGGAGGCGGAGCAGCTCATCGGCCCGAAGGGGGCGTGGACCGAGGCCTCGGTGGCGCTGACCGCGAAGATGATGGAGTGGCAGCGGACGCTTTAGGGTTCCGGCGGCCGGCCAGGATGCCCGCCGCCGCCTCACCCGCCGGGCCGCCGTTCGCGACCATGCGCGCCAGGGTGTTGTCGTCCTGCTGCCCCAGCTGGGCGGCGAGGACGATCACCATGGCGCGCTCGCTTTCCCGTTCCCGGTCGGCCACGGCCTGCCGCTGGGCCCGGAGTCCGGTCCAGGTCGCCGCCAGCAGGAGCCCGACGAACATCGTGGTCGCGGAGCCGGTGGTCTCGCGCGGGACCCACCCCTTGGTCCCGGCCACGACCAGCCCGAGGGCGAGCCCCGCCAGCAGCAGGCAGCCCCAGGTGAGGAGGCGCAGGGCGCGGGCGCGCTCGCTGACGGGCACCGCGGCCCGCCGGCGCAGCAGCCCCACGGTCAGCCCTCGTCCTCGCCGCCGAGTTCGTAGCGTTCGTCGACGATGGCGCTGAGGCGGTTGAGCGCGGCGCGGAGCTTCGGCACCACCGGGTCGCCGCTGCGGGCCCACACCACGAGGTCCCACGGCTGGTCCGCGAAGGCGTCGGGCGGCATGGCCTCCTCCCCTGCGAGGAACAACAGGTCCTCGACGCTGGCCTCGGGGTCGGTCCAGAGACCGACCGCTTCGTCTTCCCGGTCGGCGTGGGTGGTCTCGGCCGCGGCCTCGTCGAAGATGGCCGCCGCCGCCTCGGCGCCGCTGCCGCCGAGCACCACCGCGAGGCCGCCCTTCTCGATCAGCGCGAGGGCAAACTCCTGCGAGAGCTCCTGCAGCGCCTGGCTGCCGGCCTCGAGCCACAGTACGGCGACGGACACGCGATCGGAGTAGGCGCCCGGCGCCGGCGGGAGGTTGAGGGCCGGGACGGTGGACAGGAAGACCCGCTTGTCTTCGTGATCGGGGAAGCGGGTGAGCGGCATGGTGAATAGTATCGCGGGGCGTAGGGCGAGTTCAACTGAGCGGGGCGCCGGGACCCGGCTAGATGGGCAGGTCCTCGCGCACCAGCGCCAGGATCGCCGCCTGGGGGACCACGAGGTACTTCTTTTCCTCGAAGGTGATCTCCACCGCGGCCTTGCGGAAGAAGATCGCGTGGTCCCCCACCCGCGCCTGCATCGGCCGCCAGCGCATCGGCCGGTCACTGACCTTCCACGGCTCGTCGTCGGCCGCGCTGGCCAGGTCGGGGGCGGGGTCGCCGGGGCCCACGGCGATCACCAGCCCGCTCTGCACCTGCTGGGCGTCGAGCGCCGTCGCGGGGAGGTAGAGCCCCACGCGGGTCCGCTCCTCTCCCTCTTCAGGCGCGATCAGCACCCGGTCACCGACCAGGATGAGCTGCTTGCGGGGGAAGTCCATGGGCATCGGCTCAGGGCTGGCGGATTTCGAGGACCCGCAGCGTCCGCTGCCCGCGGGGGAGCCGCAGCGCGATCTCCTCACCCACCTTCCGCCCCTTGAGGGCGCGGCCCAGCGGGGAGGCGAGCGAGATGTGCCCGGCCTCGATGTCCATCATCTCGGCCAGCACCACCATGAAGGTCTCCTCCTCGTTGGTGTCGAGGTCGAGGACCCGCACGCTCGAGCCGAGGCCCACCTGGTCGGCCGGCGTCTCGGTGGTCGAGAGCTGACTGACCTGCGCCAGCCGCTGGTGCAGCTGGCCCAGCCGGGCCTGGACGAACTGCTGGCGCTCCAGGGCGGCCTTGTACTCGGAATTCTCCCGCAGGTCGCCCAGTTCCACCGCCGTGGCGATGGCCTGGGGGATCAGGATATTGAGTTCATGACTGAGCTGCTCGATTTCAGCGCCC